>Ga0302271_10002878_pt1 | contig 15082 bp, 3 predicted proteins | sample III_Bog_N1_1_FD_198767 | JGI IMG/M metagenome (GOLD analysis project Ga0302271, IMG submission 198767) | Peat permafrost microbial communities from Stordalen Mire near Abisko, Sweden - III_Bog_N1_1 | ecosystem: Environmental > Terrestrial > Soil > Wetlands > Peat | place: Sweden: Abisko... | reverse complement strand
GGAAATACACATTTGCACAGAGATCGCAGGAATATTCATTGGTATTTTTCACACTCAAATGAAGACAATTATGAAATATTGACTCGTTTTCTAGTTACATATCTTATTAAGATATACATTTCCCAACGGAAGAAGATATCCCCTTTATTATATCTCCTGGGAGTAAGCAATACGTGCAAACATCTAATATACCGTTAGTTAAGCAAGACATTGAAGAAATCTCAACTTTCCCAAGGTCATTTACAAAAGAATTCTAAAAAAGCCCTTAAAAGCACCAATTCCGAAAGCCATCTGTAATCCTGCAGTTACTTATGCCAAAACAAACGCCTTTTTCAAGGTAATACTTCTCCTCGCATTCGAGACAATTATTCTAATGAGTATTCCTTAGAAAACATTTATCACTGTTTTCAAAGTCATATTTCACACAAGATTTCGTGTTCTCATCAAAATACTACCATTAATCAACACAATAGCCATCTATTACAAGGAACTGAGAGACACAAGCACCTAGCTAATTCAACTCATAACTTCTCTTGCACTTTAAGCAATCATCATGGATCCCATCAGAATAAAGACAATTCGCTGGATAGCTAATCTCAGTGCATGAACCGTTTTATTTTTCTAAAAAAAACAGATTAACGCAGATTTCACAATTTCCAAATCTATCTGGCTTGTAAACGCAATTTAAGTTGTTTTCTTCATAGCACATCCCGTTGCTCATCATGATCGAACCAGCTCTGCATTTCTCGCATTCATTTATGACTCCTGAGCTGGATCGACAGAGAAAGACATTCGTTATTAAATCGCACACTCGCTTTTCTTCATTGTAATACTTAAAAAATCCGCATTGCTGGCACTCTCCAGCTTCGTTGAGAAGCAAACAAGATAGAACCTTTTGTACATAGCAAAGTCCTTTGTTATTCAAGACCATTCCTTATTTACACTCTCCACAGACTGTTTAGCTAATCCAGACATTACAGTTTTGATATCTTAACAATGATTTGTAGTTATGTCTTTAGATTGAATTTGAGTCAGCTAAATCTTCTGTTTCTGATACTAGATCGTTTAGATCACATCCTGAGGAAGTAGGAGTTAAGCCAGTTGCACAAGATTGACATTCTGGGTAATTTAAATAATAGAATAAGCACCTTGTAGTTGGATCAAGAAGCTATGAACGCGGCAGGCAAATTTGCTGCTGAGTTTGTTCATCTCTGCTGAGGTAAAAATAATCATTATCAAGGCATTCTTCGCAGAGAGAATGATCTGAATCAGATACTATTCCACATCTATCAAAAGGGATTTTGAGACATACTGTTTTGCTTCGATTGAGAACCTTTCCTAAGGAGCATTTTTCACATTGTAAACTAGAAAACTCGTTGTTCTATTCTGAATAAACTTCGCAAAATAATAATTAAGGATAGATTCCATACCGAGTGCTCTTAAACTAAATAAACCTGCTTTTCAGCTCTCCATCAAAGGAGTAGTACCCAAAGAATTCATTAGCAATATGTCTTGTTACTCTCTAGCAATTATATTCATGGTCTAGGATAAATCCAGAGTGACAGCGTGTGCATTTCCCGACTACAATAGACAATCAATCAATCATAAAATCATGTTGATTTTTACAATAAAACAACTAATTAAATTATTTTATTACCTTGCAAATCAAATATTTCGCAGTGCGATCCACTAGCGAATTGAACTCTTGCAACAAGTGGTGTTTCTACTGCGTCATTGCCACTATTGACAACAAGAAAATACTCTTATTTTGGTCTAGTGCAGATATTTTCTTCTTTGAATGTTTCACATCCTATGAGAGATCCCAATGTAGGCTAGCAAATCCCAAGTTCTTCTGAGAGTCCATACTCGCAATCACATCTTATACAATCTCCAAAGTTTGATATTTAAATGCAATAATTGCCATATCCATTGCTTGATTTCTAAGTTTACACACATGATCTACTGGCTTTGTCAAGTACATATCCTTTATCACATTTTGTGCAGATTTCTGAGCTCGCTTCATCATAGATAACACAATGATCTATCAGCAAGTTAGAATAAACAATCTTCATGACCGTGTATAGAATTAAAATAATCATTATCTTCAAGAGATGCAGAAAACTTCAAAAGTAAAAATATTAAGAATAAGCAGAAATTGTTTAATTCGAGATATTTTAGTTTTTTCTTATCCAGCTAATCAGATTTCTTTTTAAGCTAAGAACAATCAAAATTAAAAGAATATCTTTATATCCCTAACAGGAACTCGCTTATTTCTTTTATTTTGATAATGTGAATGGCTCCTTTTGATTTCGAGTGCTAGTTTTACTAAAAAGGAAATTAAACAAATATTCATCTCAGAAATTCAATTCCCCACCACTAAGAATTCCAAATAAATGTCATACTTTCAACATTTTACCAGCATTTTGCTATTAACTACGCTAATTTTAGCAACTTAAAATGCTTTTGGTGAGATTACTAGTATTCTTCACTGCCATAGCTACTATGATGCTTTATTTCACAACTTTTGCGCAAAATGCTTGGAAGGCTTTATCCTAAATTAAGCTCAAAGTGATTGCCTACCACTCTATGATTCTCCAACAAATTGTATTCAAGTTTCCGATGCAAATGAGTGCATGAGATGCGAATGTGGGTATTCTCTTCAATAAGATAATGGAACATGTCTAATATCTTCAAACTCCTTAATCGGATGTGAAATATTCGTTGGAGACTCAATCTGCATCAGACCAAAATCTAACTATCTCTTGCTAAAATCAAGCCATAACATAACCAATGCAGTAGTGTTATTCGCAGGAGGGTCTCACTGTGAAGTATTTGACCTTGAAAGTAAAAATAATACTCAAATAACTTATCTTTTTTGTTCATTTTGAAAAACATATTTTCGTATTTTCTGATTTGTTTAACAGATGTAGTTTGCATTTTATGTCATTCTGGCTTTTAACTGGATAAGGAAAGTAAATGCAATAGAGTTGCTAGGAGAATTGTCAATGAGTTTTTTAGTTATTTTTCTCAAGATGGTGATTTGCAAAGCAGATAAATTGGATTCGTTGCTTTCAAAGATTATGGAGTATTTCCAAAGATAGCAAATTGCATTGTTTATGAAGGTGATGGCCCTAATGAAGGCTCCTCTTCTCAATAGACTTCCCCCTTTTCTTTAAAATGCAAAGAGTGCTCACTCGGAAGAGCTCTAAATCAACGTCACACAAGTTGCTTGACGTCTCCCTTCGATATATGCAAAATCGTGTCTGATTCAGATCATTCTTTGTGTGAAGAATGCATAGACAATGATCACTTTTATCTAAGCAGTATCAGCAACTTCCAGTCATAACCTTAATAATAAATCTGCTTACCTAGGTAAAAATATATTGACCCCACCATTCGATGCTTAGAATATGCTCAAGACTCTCATTTATGTACGCACTGTTCACCTGGATTAGTCTCAACATCATCAGGATGCGAACTTTAGCAATAACCATCATCAAAAAAAAGCTAAATAATTCGATTTTCAACTTCTCAAAAAGGTTTCTACTTCTTCGAACGCTTGTCCAACGATCCTAATTGCGCTTTATGGGACTAATCTGGTACTATTTGCCTCTCCTGCAAATAATTAATGCTTCTTAACAACAAGGGATAGTGCTAGTACAATTTCAACATTCTCTGTCTCATCCCAAGGGATCAAGGTGGCTGCTACAAATGTAGATCTCTCAGGTATTTCAATGAAGCTCATTAATATTGCATAGACATCACTTAAAACTCAATGTGTGCATTTAGTAATGGGCTTTCCGATAAATGTGATAGATGTTTATCAAACTATCAATTAATTATTGGTGTAAACATATGTGAGCCCTATAAAACAATAAGAAGATGCGCATGGTTTTCTGAATATGATCAATCATGCTAGCAATGCTCGAATCTCTATTACTTCAGCGATCCTATTACGTGCAGGGAAATAACTCATAAAAAAAACTGCTTTGTCTCCGATGGATATGAAAATTATTGCTTACAATGCTAGAATAACTATGTTCTAAGTGAATCAGAAGGGTGCATTCCATAAATAGCCATTCTTGGAAATAACCAGGAAGAACAATACTGTGTTGATCCTGCTTATTTTTTTGACAAAACAACTAAGATCTGTACAGCATTCTCCTTCCAGAATGTTGGATCTTGCTACAGATTTAATAGCAATGAGAATATCTGTCTTGAATGTAAATAAGGGTTTTTTATACACCAAAACGGTTGTGCTGAAATCAAAGACTGCTAGTTTTCAGATGGTATCAATAACTGGTGCTATTAGGCCTCCCTAGTGAATGATTATATTGATGATTTAAGGGAAGTTAAAGCTGCTGCAGAAGGAACTTGCTAAACGAATAGAATCGAGAAAATCTGCAAAAGTTGTTCACTTGAAGAAAATAAGGAACAAAGTGGGTTCTGGGTAGTGCAACAAAACGAGGAAACTAATCAAGACTAAGAATCATGCATTGATCCCAGCAGCATTTAAGCGGAATATACACGAACTTTCGATAAATGCTTTCGTTTAAGGTTTAATCCAATAATCCGTTCTTATTCTTGTGACCTTTGCCAGAGTTTTTATTATCCCAGTGAAGATGGTACATGTAAGCCGATCCTCGATATAAATTGCTTAGTTAGCAATGGAAGATCTTAAATTTGCAGTCTTTGCAAGAAGCATTATGAATTAAATAGTGAAATTAGTACCTCCTGTGAGAAGGTTAAAAACAATGAAATAAAAATATAATTTTGTGAAATAATGAAAGAAAGCAGCTGTGTGAAATGCTAAAATCTCTATTTCACCGTGTCACATTAATGTCTGCCTATTTTCGATCCTGATTGTGTAGAATCAGAAGGAATTTATAATAGATGTCTTAAATGCGCAAGTGGAAATATAATCAATTTGTTTTTGTATGGGAATATGATTAGTCAAATGAGCTGTCATGAGTATGATCACATTATCAGTGAATATAGTAATATCGATGGGAAGACTGGATCGCTAAGAGAAGAGTATAATCAATTTAAGTCCAAGAAGAGAATTACAAAGGTATTTAATTATTTAAGGTCTTAATATAAAATCTCTATCCTTTCCTCTTTTCCCATGAAATCCTTCATAACCCAAAACAAAAGTGATCTCATTCTTCTTTGATGCTAATCCTATTTTTATCATTATTATTTTGTTTTTTTACAAAAGTTCCTTCCTCAGGTGGAATGCAAGATATTTTCCACTGACACATTTCAATGTTTAGAATGCAACGAAGGCTTCTATTTTAAAGAAATATTTAGTAATACTAGAGTTTGTATTCAAATAGCTATTCCAAACTGTATATCAATCAATCAAGAATAATTTGCTTGCAGTAAATGCGCTCAAGGATATTTTTTGACTTAAAATAACATATGCATAAACCTAGAGTATTGCTTAGAATTCAATATTGTCTGCGTGAAATGCACAGATGATTCACTGTTGGTCGATGGAATATGCATTAGATTAGATAATTGTGAAGATTAATACAAAGATACATGCTACTAATGCGATCCAGGATATGCGCTTGCTATGGAAAAAAATGAAATGAGAGGATCGAAAAGTAGTCGAGATTTGCACAATTAATTAGAATAAACAAATCGGACTGATAGAAATAGCTTGGAGGAATAGTAGATAGGAAAAGCTTAACAAGACCTTCGAAAGACAGATACTACCTTAAATCCGTGCTAAAAGATTCCAGGGTGTTCATTCAGCAATGGGATTAACGAATTTTGCTTGGAATGTGACAAAAGTTTAGACTTTAAGCTAGTGAATTCAATTTGTGTTAAAAATAGCTTGTTTCTAGAGGAATTAGCTACAAAAAGTGATGGAAATAGTTTGAATAATACTTCCAGCTCTTCTTCTTCTTCTTTTGTTTGCCTTGTGAAAGACATAATCTCAAAGGAATGTTTGCAATGCAAGAATCTGTTTTATTTATAAAATCATCAGTGTTTCCCATTTAGTAATCTGAACAATCCTCACTGCCAGTCTAACGATGGAATCAGTAGCAACTGCAAGGTATGCTCTTTTAAAGGCTATGCAGTTGATAAAGTAGGTAATTGCCAGAAAATAGATCTTTGTATAATATCTAATGGAATCAACTATTGCATTTTATGTGTAGAGAGTCACTTTGTTAATTCGCAAGGAAAATGTGAGGAAATACTTTATCCCCAAAAAAACTGTGATGTTTATTCTTCGGGGTAAAGCTAACGCTAAGAGGAGGACACTGTCAGTCTAGCTGCTTCAGATAATTCATCTGCAAACAATATAAACTGCTCTAAGTGTTCTAATCTCTATTACATAACGCTGTTTAACTAAAACAAATGCTAGAAACTACCTGATTCAGATCAGATCTTATGCGCATTTTCTAATGGAATGGAGTAAAACTGTTCAGTTTGTTATCCAGGATATGTCTTGAAGAAAAGGTCAAAAGGAATAGGAATCCAGTGCCAGCAGGCTAAACGAATCGTCAAGATCTTAAATCCTGGTTGCGAAATATTTTCCTCTGGGAATGAATGCCTGAAATGCTACGAACAATAATACTATCTTTTCAAGGACAAAAATGGTAGCTTTTGCTAGATTAGGAATCTCGAAGAAAAGTGTAATCAGTTTGATCCAAAAGAAGACAAGTGCTTGATTTGCAGGAATGGATACAAGCTCCTGAAGATCAAAGAACATTTTTAGGAGAAAGTCATCTGCATGCGATTAGAAACCAGCGAGATTGTAGAAAACTGCTAGGAGTATTTCCCCAACACGAATAAATGCATAAAATGTTTAAAAAAACTTAAACAAGATGTTTTAGAGTATTTTCTCGATGAAAAGGAGAACAAATGCGATGATATCCTTTATCTCATGTGCAAAACGGTAGTTCGATCGTCTTCGGGGTACAAATGCTATGAGGATTACATTGAAAACTGTAAGACCTATGAAAGCAAGGAAGATGGGCTCACAGGAGGATGCATTGAATGCAAGAATGGTTATTATCATTTCAACTAGGGCTCTTAAAAAGAGGAAACGATATGCCTGAAGCATTTACCAATAGAAAACTGTAGAATCTACAGCTAGGATGTTCAGAATGGTTGTGATGAATGTTAACCTGAATTCTTCTTGAAACAGCCTGATTTGTGTATTTATCTTGATGATGAATCCAACTGCAAGGTTATTGGAATAGATTAAAAAAGGTGTACTTTCTGTCAAGATAAGTAAGATAGTTAATAATCTGGTTGGATTCATGGTTACAATTAACTTCATTTTGTTGTTGAAGATTTGCCTTAGATTCAAAGACCGGCATATGCATTGTGAGTCAGATCCTCCACTGTAAAATTCTAAGAACTCAAGAGCAGTCATCTATGAATCAACTCTGCTTAGCATGTCAAGACAACTACTATGTTTCTGATGACTAGAAAGAATGCATTTTCAAACTTACAGATCAAAACTGTAAATCATTCAACCAAAAAACCAAATGTATTGAGTGCTAATAGGGATTTCTCCTCACGCTTTAAGGAGATTGCGTGTAGACGAATGGGAATTGTCGGATATCAAACTGTGCTAAGTTTGATGAAATATCCAGTAGCGAGAATATTCTCTGCACAGAATGCGATTAAAAATATTTTCTTAATGAGTTTCTGCAGTGTTCTGCTCTAGATTAGGAAACGGATAATGAAAGAAATCCATAAAAAGAAGAAGAAGAAGAAACTTAAAATGTAACACATTAGAGTGATTCAATATTTGAAACAATACCAATTTAGATATTGGTTATTGCAGTTTTAGTAGCTTCTGTGATAAGAATAGGGTTAAAAGCATTGAGAATAAAGCTTAAAAATAAGAGATTGTAAGATGAAATAACGAATTATGAGGATAATAAGTATGTCATGGAAACTAATATATCCATATAAATGGGTTAGCCAATTTAGATGAATTCCAATCATGAATCGTCACTGACATTTGAGAATTAAATCTATTCTAGTTCTTGATTTGGGTTTATAAATAACAAAATTGATTATATTTCTCTCTGTGTACTTTACAAAAACTACTGCAATTTCTAATTCTCATTAACTCAGTCGATGGTATTGTTCAATTTCATATATTATCAAATATCGACTCTTCCTTGTTGTTATGATATGACAGCTCTATGCTTTTCATAGGCTGTTCCAGTTATATCGCTGTGTTTGAGAGATTAATAGCATCTAGTGAGATCTTATCTTTTTTAAGATTTAACTTTGAATTTTAATTTTATTAAATAGTTTTACATCCCAACAAGACCAATACAGCTAAGCTTATACCAACCAGAATACTTCCAAAGACTTTCATGAATTATTTCAACCCTGGACTAGCTTCTTCTTCTAAATTCTGATGATTATCTTTTTCTATTTGGAAATTGGATTCAGGGTCAAGTGGCAAACACTTTTTGCTATTTGAATCAAGAAAATAATTACTCAGACATTTTGCACATAGCATCTCCTAAGAATTTGATTGGCCATCATATTCCAAACAATTTCTAATCTAACAAGGGGAATTCATTTAAATACAGTCATGCGTGTCTGTTAATAAGTAGTTTTCTTTGCATTCAATGCATTCATTGAATGGGTTTAAGCTTTTACAATTGTTGTCTATTATCCTTAGCAGACATTGCTGTTGTACTTGAGTATCTGTGCTGAGATAAAAGCTTTCTTTGCATTTATGGCAAGTGGTTTAGTTTGTTTGAGGATTAAATAATAGAGAATAACAGTTTGGGATGGATTGATTTTCAATGCAATTTCCGTTATCAACCGAAACAGCAAATCTGTGGTATTTTGAAAAATCAATTTAAAGAAGAGAAAACTGAAAAAAAACTAATTTAAATAAACTTTTCTTTATTTTTAATATTATTCTTACCTGTTTTCGCAAGTTAAACATCTGTCTGCGTCTCTCTCAAGGACCTTACAGTTTAAAGAAGAAGAAAACCGCTGCTAGCATTTGGAAGGATGTTCTAGGAAAAACAAATGATTGCAAGTTTCACAAGTGCTCTTAATTAATTGGCTGTAAATTAAGCAATTTGGAATTATTTCATGAAAAATGCATGTTTTCTTAGATTCATCTAAGTAAAATCCATTCTCACACACCAAACACCCAGAGTTTCTAGGATTTTCATTGTAAACCTAGCAATTTGGAATGTACCCTTCTAAGCAACTTCCTTGAGAGTCGAATTTCCTGCACATAAAGTAAAGCACATCTTCACAGAGGTTCTCTTTCTCGTTAAGGATAAACTCAGCTAAATCCTTCTGTTAGCTTCTGCTGCCACATTTCACACATTTATTCGTGTTGACTGCATATTTCTCACAGTTTCTGACTATATCTTTTCCTTGAAGCTCTATACAAATCATCCTTTTCATATTACTCTCAACTATTTCCTTCATTTTATATCCGTTTCTGCATCCCAAGCATTCATCCTTAGAAGGGTGTAATTTTCTGCATTTTTCTCGAGAAGCTCTTCTAGCATAGCATAAATCATGTGTACCCAAAAAAAAATTATCAAAGCATTCCTAGCATTACCTGTATCTATTGAATAATTTGCATCCAAGGTTCATCAATCTCAGATTTTTCTTACTGGAGGCACACTAAAACGTTGTGTCCTTAAACTACAATTTTAGAGAATAACCCTGCGAGCAAACTGAACAGTTTTTTGAGATTCCATCTGATAATTCACAATATCGACCTTCAAAATCAAGCAAGAGTGGTAGACATTATTAAAAACCTTTCCTATCAATCCAGAACCGATTTTCACATTTAATGCAGTATGGCTTAATCATGAATTAGCTATTTATGTCATTTTCATTATCAAGAAAAGTCTCTTATTTTTATCTTTGAGCTTGAATATAACTCCTAGAAGTACTATCAAACATTATAACTTCAAAATATGTATAAATCTCGCAATTATCTATTTTCTTCTTGATTTCTACGCATTCCCCTTGATCATCCACGATATAACCACTCTCACAGAGAACACACCAATCTTTTCCATTTGAAACCACACAATGATCGATTGCCTGACATTCACCATCTTATGTCAATCTAAACCCTTCGAATGTACATAACTAGCAGGAATTTATAACTCCATCTGACAAAGAGCAATTCTTCTCATCTATTTCAGTACAAAACGAGCTACTTATGAAAAAAAGATTGAAACATCTTGCACATTCATTCTCTTGATCTCCTCTGAAATCCTAGCAATTTAGAAATCGTTGAAAGTTATTGTTCCTCAAGCAAACCTAATTCACAAGGCTATATCCTAGATCACATTTAGAGCAGAACTAACTTATCCCATCGCTGTGATTGCAGTGAAGGATCCTTACGCATTCTTATTTAAAAGGAGTAGAAGGGAAGATGCTTTAGGATTCTTCATATAAAATTGTTTGATAATTATCGATTTAAAGTTGCTTATCATAATTAATTTTCATTTTATTTGCACTTCGCTTATCTCCCTAAGAGTCCTTTGAGACTGCCATTCCCTGCTAATAATCAGCATCCCAATTATCTCCATCAATAAATTGAAGCCAAAACCCTGGTAAGCACCTCAAACAAGTTTCTTTGTTCTATTCTTAACAATGAGCTATTTCAAGGCATTTCCCATTTTCTAATAAGGATTCCTCAGAACAACTTAAGCAGACCTTGTTGAATTTCAAGCACTAGGGGTTGAAGACACAGAATCCCGTTTAATCCTGTATCGTATATCCCTCCCTACATTTGGAGCATCTATTTCCTTCACTTGCCATATCAATGCAATTCTCAATATCGATTCTTAAGCAACTTACTTACTAAGGGTGTATTTAGTTCAGAAAAAACCCTTCATTGCACTCCACACATTTTAGATTTAATGTGCTGTGCCTCTTGCAGTTCTACAGGAATCCAATCAAAATGCCTGGCTTAATCAATATCCACAATAAAAATATCCTTAATAATTTATTACATTAATCCTAGTTTTTCATCTTTCTAGTTACCATTGATATTCTGGAGACTCCGAAGTGGATGTTGTTGTTAGCTGTAGCATTATCAGTACTATTCCTTGAAATTATCATAAACTAAGAACAAGTGATCGCCAGCTATAGATAACCTTAAAGTTTTGGGTCTATCATATATCCATTTGCACATTTCTGACATTGATTCCTTAATCCATCTGATAATTCGCAGTCCGGATCGTGAATTTATATGCAGTAATTTTATTCCAAGAAATAAAGGTTCCTGCACTTCATGCAGATACCTTCTTGCATTTCTTCGCAGAACGGAATTACAATATTCGTTTTTAACTCGCAGGTCTAAGTTTTTTAGTTCAAATTGTATTGATATTTACACAAAACGCATCTATTCTATTTTAAATCACTGATCAAACACTGTCCACCTAGTAGACTCTAGCATGCTTCAGTTTCATAAATACTTATATTTTTTGGCTAAAATAAGTCCTTGCAGTATCCTTGAGGGGCTTGGGTTTTAATTTATTAATAAAACATCTGGCATCTTTCGAGTATTTTCTCGTTAAACACTTGATCATAGAGAAGGCACTTGCTCTCAGATAATTTAAAGATAAATGCCTCCTTTTCTATTTAGCATATTGTGCAAAGACTTGGTAAGGAATTTAGATTATTAATATCATTGTCTTCATTGTTAAGTTACTACTATCCTGTGGTAGGAGTATTCAGTACAACGAATTCTACAAAACATTCATTATTTACACCATCAGAAACTAAACAGTTATCAATATTCATGCAACCTCCTTGGGTTAGATAAAACCCAATTTTGCATTGAAGACACTAGTTCGCATATTGATCGAACAAATAACAGAAAGTATTATTAAGAAATGTATATTAAATGCAGGAATTAGTGTTTTCATCGAAATAATGCTATCTCTTAATGCAATAGTCTTCTAGCATTTACTAATCAAAGATACAATTGCCTACTTCGTTGAGGACATAGTTTCTTTTGCATTGCAGACAAGTATTGGTAATTCCATCGGATAGCAAGCAGGTTAGAAAACTAGTGAGTGCTTCGCATCTTTTATCATTATCTGTGAGAAAAGTAAGGTTAACACAAGCTTCACACTTGTCTTTTATTCCAGATGATATACAATATGGCTATGTTAATGGAATGCATTGTCCATGCTAATCAATTAAAAAACTAGATTGGCATTTATCACATTTATTTTCAAATCCTGAACTGTGCTGACAGAAAGTATTATTGGTAATATCAACACATTTATTTTATTCTTCGTTGTAGTACATAAACAGCTAGCATTGAAAGCACCCTCCAGTTGCTAGAGCTACTCTGCAAAATTTATCATCGTTGAATTAGCAATAACCTAAGTTATTGAGGATCATTTGTTGTTTACAGGAACCGCAGACTCCTTAGCTAACCCAAAGATCACAACCGAAATCAGTAAGTGAATGTGTCAAGTATGAGGATTCAAATGAGTATTTTTGTTGATATTCTTGGGTCTATGAAAACAGCTTTGTTACTGAAATTTAGTTCAATAATGTGCACCCTTGGAAGGTTGAAATCAGACCTTTTGTGCATTGGAGACATCCTGGAGAGAATTTAAAGTATGATAGACATCTTGATGTAGGATCGAGCTGTGAGCGAGGCAGGCATATTTACTGTTGATTTTAATCTGTGCTGAGATAAAACGAATCGTTTTCAATGCACTCTTCACAAAGAGAGTGATCGGTATCTGAGACTGTCTGGCATGAGTCAAAAGGCTGCTTTAGACATAAATTTTTGCTGGTGTTTAGAGATTTTCCAGAGGAGCATTTCTCACATTATAATGGAGAAGAAGAGTTTGCTTGGATGAGGTAAACATCGCAATTGTTTATTTTAGGATAGATTCCATAGGCAGTGGCGATAAAATAAATAGATCTGCTGAGCAATTCTCCATCGGGAGAAAAATAGCTGTAAAAGTCATTGAAAGTTCTCTGAGCTAATCCCTAGCATCTATTTTCATTATCAAGTTTGTATCCAGAATGGCATTGCGAGCAGCTCCCATCTGAGTTAAAAGGCAACTGTTGGTTATTTTGCAGAAATAATATTTAAAATTAAGCTATGAAAGAGAATTGCTTAAAGGTTACGGATAAGATCAAAGATTTCACAGTTGGTTCCACGCGCAAACGAAAGGGAGGGTGACTTGTTGCTGTCTTCTCTGAGGAACATAAATTCAGTTTTCGGCCTAGTGCAGCTGTCGTCTCCTGTAAAAGTCTCACATCCAATGAGAGAATCAGAAGCGAGCATGCAGACACCAAGCTCTATTTGTAGTGCATAGCCGCAGTCGCATCTCATGCATTCCCCTGAGTTTGAGATTTGAATGCAATTCACAAGGCTTTTATTTAGTCCCTCAAGCTCTAGTTATCCACAAGAACCTCCTATTTAGTCTAAGATATAGCCTTCATCGCATCTGAGACAAATGTCTTGATGTATTTAATTGATTTTGAAGCAGTTAGAAATCTCAGCAAATGACATCCTAGCGATACTCATAAAAATCATCATTAGCCCTATTCTCTTCATAATTCCAATGAATCTTTCAATATAATTTAGTTTCAATTAAAAAGTAAATTATTTTGATCTTTTAACCAAGAAAAAATGATTATGCTTTTTTAATATTTTTAGATTGATTTATTAATTATCTAGTCTTCATTATCGGGGATCATTTTGATCAAAATACACTCGAGTAAGAAGATACAGATTTTTGGTCTCGATTTTTCCTGCTAAAATTATGTAAATAGTGGGCTTTATTTTTTCCCCTCACTTGCATTTCCACAATTAAAATTGAAAAAAATCCTCAAAATTTAACATTAAAAAAAGTTACAAGAAGAAAAATTAACTTTTAAAAATAATCTCAAAATTAATCCTCGAAATGGTTAAGAGACAAAGCCATTAATTCTTTCACTTTATTAACCCTATGAAAATACAACCAACTACAACAATACTTAATTTAATAAACAAGACAATATAATAAGGAGCTCATCTACTTTAATTTTGATAACTTTTTCAGTTCTAATAGGATTCTGAATCATCAAACTGCTATGTGATTTCGAACCTCTCTTCGTGAATGGCCTTACCCATTTAAATTTCAATATTTGTTTCAACTATGTATTTGTTTTCTTCCCTTTCATCAATAGGCTAGGTTTTCTTTTTGCAAAGTGCATGCTTGCTTATCGCATAAACCAGTAGAACTAAACTTGCTATTGTGATAATTGAGATAAGAACTGTATTATTTTCCTTTACTGCTGAACTTACAGCTTCTCCTCCTCTTAAATCTTCCTCTCCTTCTCCTCTTTCTTCACTTTCTTACATTTTGGGATCTGCATTATTATTTTTTAAAATGCATTTCTGATTTGAATCTAGATAATAATTAGACTAGCATTCTTAACAATGCATGTTGAGGTCATCTGCAGTAGATTTCGGATAATATTTCAAACAATTGGATAGCCTACAAGATGAGTTCATAGATATGCAATCAAGTTGATTATTTATGAAGAAACCCTCTTTGCATTCCAAGCATACGTTATCAGGAGGGTTCAAGGTCTTGCAGTTAAAATCAAGCAATTGAAAAAGGCATTCCCTTTTTGTCAATGAGAGGATGAAGTTATCTTTGCATTTTCTGCATGCTTGTTCGTTCAAGGGAAGCTACACAATCAATTCTCTACAGTTTTGAATTGTACTTTCTATACAAGCACCACTCTCCATTGAGACGGCAAACCTGTTAAGTTGATTAGGCAATAAAAAGAATGATTGCTGGAGAAATATAGAAAACAAAGATAATTTAAAATAAAATAATTTTTTAGTAAAGAATTGAAAGCTCTTTTACCGTTCCTCACAAAGAAAGCATCGATCTGCATGTTTCTCGCCAAGTTTGCAGTTCAAGTGAGATATTCGCTAGCATGTGTAAGGCTCTGACAAGAAAAACAGTCTTTCACAAACCTCACAAGTATTTGCTGAAGATTGGCTGTAAACTCCACAATTTTGAATCAATTAGTGGGGAGTACACAATTAATTCTTATCCAAGTAAAATCCGTT
>Ga0302271_10002877_pt1 | contig 15085 bp, 15 predicted proteins | sample III_Bog_N1_1_FD_198767 | JGI IMG/M metagenome (GOLD analysis project Ga0302271, IMG submission 198767) | Peat permafrost microbial communities from Stordalen Mire near Abisko, Sweden - III_Bog_N1_1 | ecosystem: Environmental > Terrestrial > Soil > Wetlands > Peat | place: Sweden: Abisko... | reverse complement strand
CGGATGCCGACCGCTATAAAGTGGAGACTACCACCACACCCGACACTGCCGATAGCTGGGAAACCGAGATTGACTATGGCGGGCTTAAAAAGCTTGAAATAAGAGACCTTACCGCCGGGCAGAAAATATATATCCGAGTGTCGGGAGGCAACACGCACGGGTGGGGTACCCCCAGCGAACCGGTGGCTTTTATTCCGCGATAAGAGAGGCAAAACCCTGCAATCGGTACCATTTCGGTGGAAGATGCAACAGAGGCCCGACCCCGTAAGGAGTCGGGCTTCCGCTTTTTCAATAAACAAAATAAATTTAACCTAATTGTTTGTTTATTAAAAGGTATTTTGTAGATTTGAGGCGTGAAACGTTTATTCCGGTTTTGCTTTCGCAACCACCAATGCAGAGGGCAAAAGAGGAAGATAAAACGGAAAGAGTGGGGGGAAATGGGAAATTTACGTGCCAAAAATATAAAGACACTTTGAAGATAGCGGATAATTTTAGAAGTTGTGTATCCGAATAATGCCGTTTTGCTTCCGTATTGACTAAAAACTTTTACTTCAGCGCAATAAATAATAATAGAACCAACGCTATAGGCGATATATGCGAACTATTACTTCGCAGACACAACTGAGAGTTCGCATATACACGTGTTACCAGCAAGCCGAAAAAAAAAGAAAGCGACTTCTCGAAACTGAAACTTCATCTCATTACAGCCAGAAAAGAAAATTGAAAGACTAACAACTTGATTGATTGTAAACTGCTAAAAAAAAGTAACTTTGCATCTATAAATCAAAAGAAACAATATCTAATAACAGAAAATGGCTAAAACAGCAAAAATAGAACAAGAGGAACCATTGAAAGTAAAACTTTGGAAAGCAGCCGACAAACTCCGCAAGAATATGGATGCGGCTGAATACAAACACGTTGTTTTAGGTTTGATTTTCCTGAAATACATATCCGACGCTTTCGAAGAACAATATCAAAATTTAGTAGCTCAGAAAAGTGATGGAGCTGACCCCGAAGATAAAAACGAATATCTTGCTGAGAAAGTATTCTTTGTTCCTGCTACCGCTCGATGGAATTATATACAAGGCAGAGCCACACAACCAACCATAGGCAAAGACATTGACGATGCAATGGATGCCATTGAAAAAGACAATCCCTCATTGCGTGGAGTTTTACCAAAAGTATTTGCACAAGAAAAACTCGACAAAGCAAGTTTAGGTGGACTTGTAAATTTGGTTGGTTCAGCGACCTTGGGAACAAAAGAAGCACAAAGCAAAGATTTATTAGGACAAGTTTTTGAATACTTCTTGGGAGAATTTGCATTATCCGAAGGAAAAAAAGGTGGTCAATTCTACACGCCACAAAGCGTAGTGAAATTATTAGTCGAAATGCTTGAACCTTACGAAGGACGAGTATTTGACCCTTGCTGTGGAAGCGGTGGAATGTTTGTGCAAAGCGAAAAGTTCATCAACAAACATCAAGATTACTACAAGAAAAAAGGCGCAGGCGCACAAGGTATAGCTTCTCAACTCAACCCAACTGACCGTATTTCAATTTACGGTCAAGAGAGTAACCAAACAACCTGGCGTTTGGCAAAGATGAATTTATCTATCCGTGGTATCGACAGCAGTAATGTGAAATGGAACAACGAAGGTTCGTTCCTGAACGACTTGCACAAAGACCTGAAAGCCGATTATATTATTGCTAATCCACCGTTTAACGACAGTGATTGGAGTGGAGAACTATTGCGTGACGATGCACGATGGAAAGTATTGGGCGAACAACTCACACCGCCTGCCGGAAACGCCAACTATGCTTGGATTCAACATTTCCTGTATCATTTAGCACCAACCGGACAAGCCGGTTTCGTGCTTTCAAAAGGTGCATTAACCACCAATACAACAGGTGAAGGCGATATACGAAAAGCTTTGATAGAAAAAGGTCTGGTGGATTGTATTGTAAACTTGCCGACCAAACTGTTTTTAAACACACAAATACCCGCTTGCTTGTGGTTCTTGTCTCGTAACCGTAAGGGCAATGGCTCGTCCTTGCCCCTACGTAAACGTGAAAACGAAATACTGTTTATTGATGCCCGAAATATGGGCTTTTTGATTAACCGTAAAAACAGAGATTTATCGCCCGAAGATATTGACCTGATAGCAGGAACATATCATAACTGGCGTAATCCAGACGGAGATTATGAAGATGTAGCAGGATTCTGCAAAGTTGCAACCATTGACGAAGTTGCCAAATTAAACTATGTATTAACGCCCGGCAGATACGTTGGACTGGCTGACGAAGAAGATGATTTTAATTTTGTAGAACGCTTTACAAGCCTGAAGACGGAACTTGAAAAACAAATTGCCGAAGAAGCAGATTTGAATAAAAAGATAGCTGACAATTTAGCTAAAATTATAATGCCCAATGCCATATAATCCAAACAAACATCATCGTAGGTCTATCCGATTAAAAGGATACGATTATTCAAAGGCAGGGTTGTATTTTATTACAATATGTTGTCAGGATAGGATATGTAGATTTGGAAATATTGATAATGGCGAAATGGTATTGAATGAATTTGGACAAATTGCATACAATGAATGGATAAAATTAACCGAACGTTTTACAAATTTTGAATTGGATGTATTTCAAATAATGCCAAACCACATGCACGGCATTATCGTATTGAACGACGCCGTAGGGGCTGGGTTCACCCCTGCCCAAAATGGTGACAATACAGAATACAATATTCCCGCCCAAAATGGTTCGGTTGACCAAAACCAAAATGGTTCGGACATAATTCAAGGGGCAGGGGCAAGCCCAGCCCCTACGGCGATCGCATCGGTTTCCGACATTGTGGGTGCATATAAATCGTTGGTGGCAAATGGTTGTTTGGATATTTGGAAATTGAAATGGGCAGAGGTAAACCCTGCCCCAACAATGGGCAAAATATGGCAACGGGATTATTACGAACATATCATACGAAACGAACAATCGTACGAAACAATTTTCAATTATATCATCGACAATCCTGCAAAATGGAATGAAGATAAATTTTATACAGCACAATGAAGTTTGGATTAGAAGTACAAGTTATTGAAAACATAATTTCCGTTTTGGAGCAACATCCAAATGTGGACAAGGCTTTTGTGTTTGGCAGCCGAGCCAAAGGCAACTACCGCCCCGATTCCGATATTGATATTGCCATTAAAGGCAACCAAATAACTACCGATGATATTATTGCCATAAGCGTAGCTATCGAAACCAAAGGCATTACACACAAATTTGACCTGATAGATTACAACAGCATCAAAGAACCTGCCCTCAAAGAACATATCGACAGAGTGGGAATTGAATTTTATAGTAATTGGAAGGAATATAAGTTAGAGGAGATTGCAACGATCCAAACAGGACCTTTTGGAAGTCAATTACATATGAGTGACTATAAAGTATCAGGAACTCCAATAATTACTGTAGAACATTTGGGCGAAAATAAAATATTACATAATAATTTACCATTGGTAAGTAATGAAGACAAACAACGATTAATAAAATACACAGTAAAAGAAGGTGATATTGTTTTTAGTCGTGTTGGTTCTGTTGATAGAAGGGCGTATGTTAGCAGTGAAGAAGATGGGTGGATGTTTTCAGGTCGTTTATTAAGAGTTAGAGTTAATAAGGATAAAGTTTGTCCAAAATTTCTTTCATTCTATTTTGGTCAAGAAAGCTTTAAAGAAACAATTAGAAGAATCGCTGTGGGAGCAACAATGCCATCAATTAATACAACAATTTTATCTGAAATTGAAGTTGTTATCCCACAAAAAAAAGAACAAACCGCTATTGCCTCAATTCTTAGTAGCTTAGATGATAAAATTGACCTCCTACAAAGCCAAAACAAAACACTGGAACAACTGGCTGAAACGATGTTTAGACAATGGTTTGTAGAGGAAGCAGAAGAGAATTGGGAGGTTGAAAAGTTAGGAAAAGTATTTGATATTGGCATTGGAAGAACACCACCAAGAAAAGAACAACATTGGTTTACCCTAAACCCCAATGATGTAAAATGGGTTTCAATAAAGGATATGGGAACTTGCGGAATTTATATTGATACTGTATCTGAGTATTTAACTCAAGCAGCGGTTGAACAATATAGTGTACCTGTCATACCTAAAAATACAGTGATGTTAAGCTTTAAAATGACTATCGGTCGTTTAGCTATTTCAACTGAGAAAATGGTTTCGAATGAGGCAATTGCACATTTCAAGCAAAAAGAAGGTTCATTCCTTTTTCCAGAATTTCTGTATCTTTTCTTGAAAACATATAGTTGGGTTGAGTTAGGTAGCACTTCATCAATTGTTGAATCAATAAATTCGCAGATGATTAAGGATATAGAAATAGCAATTCCTGATGAACAAAAACTAAATGCATTTAAAGATTTGATAAAACCATATTTCGATAAAATCAGAACCAATCAAACCCAAATTCGCACCTTGACCCAAACCCGCGATACGCTGCTACCAAAGCTGATGAGTGGTGAAGTGAGGGTGTAAATGTAAAAAACAAGTAATACTATGGACTTAAAAGAATTTGTAAAAGAGACACTGACTCAAATTGCTGACGGACTGAAAGAAAGTAATGAATATATCAAAGAAAATCAAAATGGGTTTATCCATAAAGACTATATGAATGTCAAATTTGATGTTGCCGTTACTACAAGTGAAGAAGATAAAACTGGCTTAGGTGGTAAGCTAAGTGTTGCTAATTTGATATCGTTTGGAGGTAAAGAAGAGAATACAAATCAAAACACAAACTTTAGTAGAGTTCAATTTAATGTAAATGTCTTTTTTAGTATTGGTGACAGATAATTATAAAACAAATTCTCGCCTTAACCCAAACGCACAAAATGCTACTAACAAAGTTAATGAGTGGTGAAGTGAGGGTGAAAATGTAAAAAAGAAAAAAGAAATGAATTATGGGAAATCTATTGTATCGACTGCTTTTGACATTTAATGCAACCTCGCTAATTATTGTAATATTTTTAATCAAAGAAAAATATACTATTATTTGTTTGAGTAGTTTGTCGATATACATATCTTATATAATTTTCATTTGCACTCCAATTGTACTCACTGGTATAAGTTTGTTGATAACTCGATTTCTTAGTAGTGATAGTATAACGGGTGAGATAAAGGATGTGGAACAGGCGAATAATGCTTTCTTACCAAGTTATTTGGGATATTTCTTTGTAGCACTTAGTGTTCCATATTGCGAGACTTTAGTTTTTATATTTGCGATATTATTTGTTTTCACTTTTCTTTCGCAAACGCTCTATTTCAATCCATTGTTCTTGTTTTTTGGGTACTACTTTTATTATGTTACAACTGAAAATAATGTGAAGTTATTTTTGATAAGTAAAAAACAGATTAGGAGTTCAAAGGGATTGTCATTTCCTACACTAAAAAGAATTAATAATTTTACATACATAGATAAAGGAGGTAAAAAATGAATCATTTAATTGCAAGAATAAAAGGAAGAGGTCAGGTTTATAAAAATGTGATATCAGAGAAAGAACCTTTTTCTCTACCTGATGATTTGGCGAATCCAATTGAATACAGTCCAGATCATAATTTAGATGACGATCAATGGTTTGCAATTAATGATTTTTCTCAAAAAGCATATTGTTTGGAATTATTGAGAAGTAATTTTGACTCTACAGATTATGACTCAATCACTTCAATTGATACTAGCAAAATAGATTTTTTATGTTCATATCAAAACGACAATGAATATTATTTTCAAAAAATTAGTTCAGCTCAAATCATAAATCGAAAATGGTTTTATGTTGGAGATGCTGTGTCATACGAAGAAAACAAAGGAATTATTGTTATTAATTCTCTTGCTGATGCTATTTATTTGAAGAGTATGGATAAGTTATATTTTAAAAAACTAACTGCAATAACTACAATTTTCAAAGGGATTGATGTATTATATAGAGAAGCAACTGATGTTGAAACTGCGACATTTCTACAAAATGATTTTGTGAATTTAGAAGATGATTTTTCAGCAGATAAAGTGAAAAAAGCAAATAGACTAAGAATCGCAATGGCTGTAGATACACTTAACAACCTCGAACCAGCACAGAAAGAAACTGTTTACGATTACATAAAAGGTTATTGCCCTGAATTAGAATTCAATGAAAATGCATTTACAATAAAATCAGAAAGTGATTTAAAGCATTTGTTGTATGGTATTGAACAGAGATATTATACTACAATAGTTGGTGGCGAAAAAAGATTGGCAAACTCAATCGTAAAAATGGGGCAGTAACCATTTATATATTTCTCTCCCAAGTTACAATGCAATAATAATCAGTTTTTTGAATTTTGCAGTATAATAAGATTTAGAATAAAATAATTATGAAAATATCAAACGAACAAGCTGAGTATTTGCTTAAACTCCCTAAAAAGATAGTGGAGAATAATCAAATACTGGAGAAATTGACAATAAATCAGGAATTCCCTTTCAACAAACGGTTCGAGTTATTGTCAGATAAAGATGATGATTTTACTTTTTTATTCCAAATTGTTCAAAGTAAGAAGCACAGCATTCGGTTGAATTTTCATTGTCAGGAAAATGAGAGCAAAATAGGGTTATTGCGTGTTGATTACAATAGTGGACATAAAAATCCTGAATCAATTTCGCAGTTTCTGCCTGAGAAGTTTCACCCTTTTGTAGGTAAGGATTTCACCAACAAAGAACACCACATTCATTACTATATTGATGGTTATAAACCTCTTGCATGGGCAATACCTATAATAAATGATGATTTTAAAATAAAAGAAATAAGCGAAGACAATGATTTTAATGGTACATTTGCCGAAATTATTCTTCAGTTTGCCAAAACAATAAATATCGAAACGGCAATTACAATTAACAAGCAGTTATTATGAACTGGATAGACAACAGCATAAACGAGTATTACAATTGGTTACGAGATAAAACCATTGTGAACAAAGATGAGCGTACCGGTTGGTTTGTGATAACCACGCCATTTATTGGCTTGTTTAACGATAACATTGAGATATACGCAAAAATGGACGGTAGCAAAGTGACACTTTCTGACGATGGTTTGACCTTGTCTAATCTTGAACTTGCGGGTGCTCCTATTTTACGTTCTCCAAAGCGTAAAGAATGGCTGGAAATGGTTTTATTAAATTATGGAGTTGTTTTAATTGAGAATGAGCTTCAAACGGTTGGAAATGAAAAAGATTTTCATCAGAAAAAGCATAATCTAATTTGTGCAATTTCTGAAATATCTGATATGGCAATGATGGCTAAACATACAGTATCTTCTATTTTTAAAGAAGATGTAAAAGCTTATCTTGATGAACAGAATATCATTTACACACCTCAATTTATCGCCAAAGGCTCTACGGGAATAGAGTTTACATTTGATTTCCAAATTGCAGGTAGAAACAAAGAATTGGTTATCAAATCTTTTAATTCTCTGAACAAAATAAATGTACCGAATTTTCTGTTTGGGTGGGAAGATATAAAAGGGGCAAGAGAAAAAATATCCGGCAAAGAATTGACTGGATTAGCAATTGTAAACAATATTGATAAGGAAATAAAGCAAGAATACTTAGACGCATTGGAAAGCAAAGGTGCAAAATATATTTTGTGGGATCAACGTCATAACGAAGTTGAACAGAAAAAATTAAGTGCTTAAACATGAAACCAATCACCGAAGATAAAATAGAAACCTTTGCCATTGAAGTGCTTCAATCTATTGGTTGGGAGTATGTGCATGGTTTGGCTATTGCACCCGGAGCAGAACAAGCCGAAAGAGAAAACTTTGAGCAAATTATTCTTATCGATAGATTGCGTAAAGCAGTTGCTATTTTAAATCCCGATATTCCGCAAGATGCGCAAGAGCAAGCCATACAAAAGGTATTGCGCATTTATTCGCCCGAATTGTTGCACAACAACGAAACCTTTCATCAGCTATTGGTTGAGGAAGTAAAAATTCCTTATCAGCAAAATGGTTTTGAACGCAGTTACGAAGTAGCATTGGTCGATTTTGAAAATCCAATGAACAATGCATTTCTTTGCGTGAATCAATACATTATCGTTGAGAAAAACCAAAACAAACGCCCTGACATTTTACTATTTGTAAACGGTATTCCGTTGGTGGTTATCGAGCTGAAAAATGCAACCGACGAAAACGCCACCATGCGCAAAGCGTATGACCAATTGCAAACCTACAAAGCCACTATCCCCAGTTTATTTACTTACAATGCCTTGTGTGTCATCTCCGATGGTCACGAGTGTAAAGCAGGTAGTTTGTCGGCAGGTTTCAGTCGTTATATGGCGTGGAAATCGGCAGACGGTAAAAAGGAAGCTTCGCGGTTTATTCCTCAGTTAGAAATTTTGCTGAAAGGAATGTTGAACCCTGCTACCCTGTTGGATTTGGTTCGCAACTTTATTGTTTTTGAAAAGAACAAAAAAGAAGATACAAAAACAGGCATTACACAAATAGAAACCGTTAAGAAATTAGCGGCATACCATCAATATTATGCCGTAAATAAAGCCGTTCAATCTTCAATCATCGCTTCAGGTGTAAACGGCGATAAACGTGGAGGCGTGGTTTGGCACACACAAGGTTCGGGCAAAAGTTTAAGCATGGTTTTCTATTCGGGTAAACTGATTACTGCACCCGAAATGCAAAACCCAACCATTTTAGTCATTACCGACCGTAATGATTTGGACGATCAGCTTTTCGACACTTTTGCCAACTCCAAACAATTATTACGGCAAGAACCTGTTCAGGCGAAAGACCGTGAACACTTGAAAGAACTATTAAAAGTAGCAAGCGGTGGAATTGTATTTGCAACCATTCAAAAGTTCTTGCCTGAAGACCAAAAATCAGTTTACGACCAGCTTTCAGACCGAAGAAATATAGTGGTTATTGCAGACGAAGCCCACCGTACACAATACGGTTTTGAAGCATCCATCAAAGAAGTAAAAGACAAAGAAACCAAAGAGAAAATTGGTCAACGTATTGCTTATGGTTTTGCCAAATACATGCGTGATGCTTTACCCAATGCCACTTACATTGGTTTTACAGGAACGCCCATTGAAGGAACAGACATAAATACGCCACAGGTTTTTGGACAATATGTGGATGTGTATGATATTTCGCAAGCGGTTGCCGATGGTGCAACGGTTCGGATTTATTACGAAAGTCGGTTGGCAAAGGTAAATTTAGATGAAGAGGGCAAACGATTAATAAAAGAGTTTGAAGATAGTTTAGAAGAAGATATTGAAGTTTCAGACCAACAAAAAGCGAAAGCAAAATGGACAACCTTAGAATCGATAGTTGGAAGTAACAGAAGATTACGGAACTTAGCCAACGACATTGTAAGTCATTTTGAACAACGTCAGAAAGTATTTGAAGGTAAGGCTATGATTGTGGCTATGAGTCGTAGAATTGCAGCCGAATTATACAAAGAAATTACTGCATTGAGACCTGAATGGCATGATGACGATTTCAATAAAGGCGTACTAAAAGTAGTGATGACTTCTTCATCGTCAGATAAAATTGAATTTGACAAGGAAGATCCAACTGCTTTGGTTATTGCAAAAAATATGCGAACCACTAAGTCGGAACGGAAAATACTTTCTGACAGAATGAAAGATGAAAACGATGGGTTGAAACTGGTTATTGTTTGCGATATGTGGCTCACAGGCTTTGATGCACCTTGTTTGAATACTTTGTACATTGATAAACCAATGAAAGGACATAACCTAATGCAAGCCATTGCAAGGGTTAACCGTGTTTACAAAGACAAGCCGGGAGGGTTAATCGTTGACTATCTGGGAATCGCAAATGACTTAAAAAAGGCTCTATCTTTTTATTCCGATGCCGGTGGAAAAGGTCAACCAACCTTGGATATTGAAAAAGCGATTGAATTGATGAATGAAAAATACGAAGTCGTTCAGCAGTTTTTCAATGAAAAAGCAAAAACACAAGGTGATATAGTTGCCGAAGAACCCGATGCTTATTACGCCAATAGTTTTAAGTTCAATTACAAGCGATTTTTTCAGGTTGAAGCGAAAGAAAAGTTATCCATCATATTGCAAGCCGAAGAACATATTTTAGGTTTAGAAGATGGTAAAACTCGTTTTATAAGGGAAGTAACATTATTGAGTCAAGCCTTTGCATTGTCGATTCCAAACGAAAGTGCAATGAATATCAAAGATGATATTGCATTTTTTCAAGCCGTAAAAGCCAGACTGGTGAAATTTGAAGGACCAGAAGGTGGAAGTGGGAAATCGGACATTGAAATTGAAACAGCCATCAAACAGATTGTTGATGAAGCGTTGAGTTCCGACAAAGTAATTGATATTTTTGAAGCAGCAGGAATAGACAAACCCGAAATATCAGGATTAGAAGTACTTTCAGATGAATTCCTTCAGGAAGTAAAAGGAATGAAACATCAAAACCTGGCGTTGGAATTGTTGAAGAAATTGTTGAATGACGAAATAAAAACACGCTCGAAAACAAATCTGGTAAAAAGTAGGAAGTTGTTGGAAATGCTGGAAGGTGCAATAAAACGTTACCAAAACAACTTGCTTACAACGGCTGAAATAATTCAGGAACTCATCAACATAGCCAAAGAAATCAAAGAAGCCGATAAAGAGGGTGAACGACTCGGACTAACCAAAGATGAAGTTGCTTTTTACAATGCCTTAGAAGTAAACGACAGTGCTGTACTGGTTTTGGGCGACGACCAATTAAAACAAATTGCAAGAGAAATTACCGACAAAGTCAGAGCAAACGCAACAATCGACTGGACGATTCGCGAAAGTGCAAGAGCGAAATTAATGGTATTGGTAAAACGGACACTCACAAAGTGGGGTTATCCACCCGACAAGCAAGCAAAAGCAATAGAAACGGTTTTAAAGCAAGCCGAACTAATAGCGGATTTCTTTACTAAAGAATAATCCAAAACAAAAAGATTAATCGCCCAAAAAGCAAAAAAAGCCACAGCAAGTTATAGTTTATTTTCAAATGTCTTGCAGTGGCTTTTATAGCTTTTTGATAATAGGCAGAGCGGTCACAGTACATTAAAGTGTTGTGCAAATCAGAAACAAACAACAATGAACTGTAAGTTTATAAATAAAATCAGTCCCGTTATCACGAGGATGAAACATTTGTAACTGATTAGCTTCGCTGATTTCCAATTAGCTTCGCTGATCGTTGTTTGTGGTTGCAAACCACTTTGGTTTACAGCACAAGTTACTGCTGCGCTCAAACTTGCGCTAAACAGCGTTGCCAATAAGCCCAGAGAAGGATACCCCATACAATCACGGTAATTATTGCAATGGCTGCTATCATGCCCGCGGTGGTCGGAATGGGTGATAGGATGTGAGAAGGATAGACAAAACGCGAAAACCCGAAAGCTTCCTCTGTGTTGTGCAGCGTAAAAATTACTCCCGCCAGTTACAGATGTTTCCTGTAATTTAGCACACTGTCCATACTCCCTGTTTTTAGAAAACAAACGGCTCAAAAGCCGCTGCATATTTCGAGGGTGTAAATTCAATAATATTGTATTTGGCCACACTATGAATATGGAACGGATCTTCGGCAATGATTTGTTTTACTTCGTCTTTGCTTGCCGCATTGCAAAGAATCACGCCGCCTGTACGCGGTATCTGTGCACCTGAGCAGATAAACTTATTGAGGATATAATACTTGTTGAGAAACATTCTGTGGGCAGGCACCAGCGCATCTATCTCTTCGAGGGTGCCGGTATAATTTAATAGGATAATAAACATAATGTGAATGGATTATAATGAATGCCTAATTAAATCTTATCTGGAAACTAAATCTGGAGAGTGTGTTAAAAATTTGCGCATCAATACTATATTGTCATACACACCATCTAATTTCCTGCCTTTTTCGCGTTTGCCTTCTTCTTCAAATCCAAGTTTTTTATACAATGCAATAGCCGCACTGTTTGACTCAAATACATCCAGCTCTATCTTTTCGATATGGTTAAGTTGCTTTGCATGTTCTATTGCTTTGTGCAGCAATTGAGTGCCAAGTCCTTTTCCGCGGTATTCGGATAATATACCTATTCCCAACACGCCCACATGCAGCAGTCCTTCGTAACTTTTGGGAAGAATGTCGCACCAGCCCACAACTTCGTCATTGTCGATGGCATAATATTGTGCAAAATTGTTTAGCATAATCATTTGCACAAATGCTCGTGCGCGAGCCAACGGGAAACCTTGTGTGGCACCAAGATATTTGCGCTCCTTAGCCACAGTATCCACTGCCTTGCAATAGGATTCGGTATATTGTATGGTGGCTTGTTGAATAATCATCTGAAGTTAGAATTCAATAATCTCTTTGGGTTTCAAATTGTTTTCCATTGTCCAAAAATGGGCTTGACCGTGAGCGATGCGGAATACCACTAATTTTGGACTATCTGTAGTAAGTCCGAAGTTTTTCAAAAATGGACGGTCATTTAAAGCTGTTTCCTTCAAGGTAATATCATCAATAAATTCCACTTCGCCTGATATGCGTAATACGTTCCTTATTATACATAGGATAGGTCGAAATAAGAAAATGTTTTAACTGTGGCATGGCCTGATTTAATATTTTTGAAATCTCCGAGCAGTGCTTTTTCGTTGGAAACAATCAATTGATTTTTACCCCTCACCCATTTTATAAAAGATTTTTTCTTCATAAAGTTACATGCTTGTTTTTTGCTGTATCAATGAGAAGATGTGCATTAAGTCTGAATTGCAAAAATAAAGCTTTATTCTGTGAGTATCGCGTTTTTTGAGGAGATTTTCAGGCAAATGAGTTTCAGTAAATAGAAATATATTAAGTTGAGCTTGTATGCTACACACAGAGATACAGACTATTCCATGGTTACCAACGGATCGACATGATGCAGGGAGCGGCCTAATTGCTCGGAGGCAGCGCGACATCCGCCACGGCATTGCAGCCATAGTTTACATTCCGCACAATAATCGGGCACAATTTCGTGCCAGGAGTTCATATAGTCGGACGCGAAAAGAATGTCGGCAAGCTTTTCTTTGAAAATATTTCCCGCCACGATGGGCGAGTGGTTGCAGGTACGCAGGTTGCCCATCACATCCACAGTGAGCGGGCGGCTAAGCGGATCGGGACTGCATGCGCCGAACCCGATATTGGGATAATCGTCAGGGTTGAGTACACAAAAAGGAGTGCAGACGTTGGACGATACATTGAGATGAAGTTCAGCCGCCAACCGGTTGATGCGTTGAAACGCTTGTTGGAGTTCGCTGTGAGAGAGGCAAATCTCTTTGTGATAAATTCCTGCTCCGCCAATATTGTAACGATTTACCATAATGCGTGTAAGTCCCATTTCGTTGAAAAAGCGGAGGGTTTCTTCGGCTTCGAGCACGTTGTATTGGGTCAATACCATCATGGGAACCACATAAATGCCCAATTCCATGCAGCTTCGGATGGAGTTGAGGCTGCGTTGCCACGACCCTTCTACTTGCGTCATGCGGTCATGTATTTCGGGTATGGAGGCGTGGAGCGGCATCAGAAACAAATCCACACCCAACTCTTTGTACAGTTGGTAATTTCCATCTTTTGCCCCGTTGCCGTTGCTGATAATCGACACGTTGGAGCCTTTTAGTTTGGCCGTCAGTATCAGTTCCGCCACATGGTCGTTGAGCAAAGGTTCGCCGCCGGTGATAGAGAGTTGGTGGATGTCGGCCTGACGGTACATCTCTTTCAACGTCTTCAATGCCTGCTTGTGCACATAGCGAAAAGGGGCCTCACCCTCGGGACGCTTCCATGTGTTGTAGCAATAGACACACCGAAGATTGCACGCCGAATACGACTCAAAAGTAAATGCCTGAAGGGAGAGTTTCATAGTGGCTGTTTGTCTGGAAGATTAAACATTACAGGCAAAGTGTATTTTACTCTTACCGGTACATTATGTTGTTTGCCTGGTATCCATTTAGGCATGGACTGTATTAATCGGATGGCTTCTTGGTCAAGTTCAGGATCAATACTTTTTACTATGGTGATATTGCTGATTGAACCATCTTTTTCAATTATTATTTGAGTAATTACTTTTCCGAATATTCCTTCTTGAAGAGCACATTGAGGATAAATTAAGTTGGATTTAATAAAGTCATTTATTTCACCAGAAAACATTGGCATTTCTTCAGCAATAGCATATATATAATTTTGATCACCTTTTTTTAGGCTATCTGTTTCTGAATTAGCAATATATCTTGTAGTATCCATAGGGAGTGTGAAATAGCATGTGGTAATTGAAATTTCTGTGTTTTGTCGAGAATTTAGCGTATTACTTATTGAATCATTTTGACTTGACTTTTTTGATAACGTATCTTGTTTAGAATTAGTTCTCGTCTCACTTCCTTTGTTTCCACACCCTGCCAACATATTCATCAACGCAATCAACACAATTCCCGTCCTGATTTTCTTGTCAAAAAACAGGCGGTTCCTTGTGATGGAATACAAGAAACCCAAGCCAAACGACTTGCATTTCAGGTAATGAATGCGGGTATGGAGGGAGAGTTTTTTCACTTTTTTTCTTCGTTGGGGAGTTTGAAATTAACAGGCAAAGTATATTTTACTCTGCAAACCTTATTGCGTTGTTTCCCGGGAATCCAACGTGGCATTGATTTAATTATTCGGATTGCCTCTTGGTTCAGTTCGGGACTTACGCTTCTAACAACTTGAGCATCGGTAATTGAGCCATCTTTTTCGACAATAAACTGAGTAATAACGCATCCCTGAATACCTTTTGCTTTTGCATTTCCAGGATAAATCAGATGTTTCTTTATAAATTCACTAATATTTCCATTAGGGAATTTAGGCATCTCTTCTACAATTGTATAAGGTTCACCTGTAGATGTATTAGTTGCCGGAATATAACAAGTTATTTGTGTGTCGAGATTATCAGAGTAACTTGAAGGGGGAAGATCGGAAAGTTTATTTTCTTTGATAGATTTATTTGACAATGTGTCTTGTTCAGAATTAGTT
>Ga0302271_10002876_pt1 | contig 15088 bp, 2 predicted proteins | sample III_Bog_N1_1_FD_198767 | JGI IMG/M metagenome (GOLD analysis project Ga0302271, IMG submission 198767) | Peat permafrost microbial communities from Stordalen Mire near Abisko, Sweden - III_Bog_N1_1 | ecosystem: Environmental > Terrestrial > Soil > Wetlands > Peat | place: Sweden: Abisko... | reverse complement strand
CCCCCAGTGGCTATTACATGTAATTATTAGTGTACATAAGGAATCCTTTTGATTTTGTTTTACCTAATTAAAGAATAATTCGATAATAGTTTATTTGAGAAATTGATTTGGTTCCCAAAAAGCACAAATAATACTCATCGATAGGAAGTCTTATTTTTGAATATTGGAGGCCTCCCTCTGTAAATGAAATACCCTAAAGGCACACATGACTCAGCATCCTTACTCAACAATCAAGATAAAGAAAAGATCTATTTGATTTATTAGAAGTGGAATCAAATCCACAGTGACAGCCTTTCATTCAGTGAATGTCTTTAGGCTTTAGAGGAATTCTGTGGATAAAGTAACAAACCAAACAAGAAATTCTCAAACTAATTTTCAAAATAGGATTCTTTTTTTCTTTATTAATTTGTGTACAGAACTATGAACGAAATAAAAGCAAAAAGATTTATCAAAATCTCTTGTTTTTTGACTAGAATTCAATGAAGATGATCAAATATTCACAGATCTCGGTTTAAAAGAAGGCTGCAAAGTCAGGCTTTAGTTATTCTTGGCGGTTGCTGCAGAAGCTAAAAAAGAACTGTCTCTTAGGGTGAACAAGCTGGAAGAAGAATTGTAATCTAACCTATTAATATTTAGAATACCATTCTTTTTTACTAAAAAAAAACCAATAATTTTGATGTTGTTTATTTCTAATAACAACAACAGTTTGATCGCTAATTTTTCACGGGCAGAAATTAGCTCTTTCATAGAGAAATGGAAGTGCTATGACACTGAGTAAGATGGATTTATACCTCTAAAAAAGGCACTTCTCGCTATTGATGATGTACTTTCTTAATACCAAGGTAAGAGAAAAAACAAAATACCATTTTGAATCTTTATTCATGCAAAACAACCAAATAAATCAAATTATTTTTGAAGATGTGAAGTAGAATGATCCCTTAATCAAGCATTTCTAAACCTAGCAATCAGGAAAGTCGGTGTATTTCGAGGAATTCATCAATTTTATCGCTCATCTTATCTAGAATCATCAATATCACTTAAACCCTCATAAAATGAAAAGAATCTCTCAACACTGCACATGCTCTATCTTTTGAGTTATGATTACTTAAATATATAATTACAGCATTGTTTTTTCATTTGTGTTTAATATTTTATACTAAAACTTCTATTTCGTTTAAATATTCATCCCTGTGAAAGTAACCAGAAAATATAACCGATTTTATTGGTTTACTTGATTTAACTTTGGTGGTTCTAGTTCATTCTCTTAATAACATAAAATATTAATGTTGGGTTTGATGATTTTTGATTAAAAGTTATTTCTATGCTGAATTGTTCTACTTTTCAGTTCATTATTGCAATTTCTTTCTCTTGGGAAGCTCTCTTTCAAGCCAATTTCTATCATATTACTAGCCTGTACCCACATGGCTGTTTGTGCTTCTCTAATTATCTGAGTCTTTTGATGTTTTCTGAATAATATTTATTCAAGAATTTCTCAGATTAAACTGAATATACAATATCTTCAAATTTAAATGAAAGCTCCTTCTGTAAAAACCTATCAATATCTATCTTAAGAGCATGTGGTTCATTGATATTTTTAATACTTTCTCGATATTTAATCAACCCTTGAAGTGACTCTAATTCCACATCCAAGACATTAATGAAAAATAAATATTCTTTGTGGCACTCTAAGTCACTTTTAAACCTCTTTGGCAATGGTATTTTATGGATTGTCTGATTGACTTTTATGGGAAATCCATCGAGGGTCACAATAGTGAATACCTGCGGGTTCTGATCATTCCTGTTGATCTTCTAACACAACCCAAATAGAGATTGCTCGATGAGCTCTTGCTTATTAGGGATAAGATCAATCTTCTTATTTCTGAGATATATTCTAGCTAGATTTTCTTCATCGATTCCAAGTAACTCTAAGAGACTCATAGAATACCCTGAGTTTTGTGTCTCGAAATCAACTTCTTGTAAGTTTATCCTTCCTATTCCATAACTGAACATTGGATTATTTGTTGTTTTTTTCCCATTGGCTGCCATTTAAGTGCTGTTTACTTCGAACTCACTATCTTTTGAATTCCCTTCTTAGCAGTTTTCACAATATTACTCGAGATTCTCAAAGCAGAATTTATTGAAAGCTTCAAAATCATTGTTTTTCTTAGCTACCAACTATTCTGTGAGATTAATCCATTTCAGCTCATTTTTCATTTTTATTTCTCTTTAATGCATGATCTTCAGCAACTCGAATATCCTAGGTAACTCAGGTGATTAAGCTACTAACACGAGAGCATCTAGCATTGAATGCTTTTGCAAGGACATACCAGGTTGAAATCGAAGATTAACAAGCTATTTGGATTTAAGATATTCGATTTGTTGGCATTTGGAAGAACAATACCCAATGTTCTAATTGCTAAACCCAGAATGGAACCGTAATACTTCATCTGCACTTACAGACAGCGATCCAAATAAGTTCATCTCTCTGGCAGAGTAGTTGTGTATGATATTAGAAATATCGTAAATTGAAGGGTTGGGAAGATTGTTTTATTTTTTTAAATAGCAGTATTGTTCTTCTTCGCTTTGCGGGTTGCTGTCTGCTGGGTTTGTTTCATGGTAGTTGGCATGAGTGTTTACAACAAGAGTCCGCTAGAAGTGGGTCTCAAAGTATGCTGGATTACACTCTAAAGAGTCCTATTCACTGCAAATCAGTTATTCCATTCTTCAATTCAATGAAAATTTCAATTTTTCATAAAGAATTTATGTCCGCAAAGATAACTGAGAATAATTCCAGACTTTTTTCACTCTCTTTCACCCACAGATAAGCACTTTCTGGAATGGTGGATGAGTATTACTGATTAGGTGATTAATTAATATTATTTCTTATGAGGAGGGCTAATTAATGATTAGCAGAACAAATTTCTATTCATATTTCCCCTAACCCTATTTTTGAAAGATTATATTTTTGAGGAAACTAGCAAAAATTAATTTAGTAGTTTGGGGGAATTAATAATTGCAGAAAAGATTTACTATAAAGGCTCAATTTGAAAAAATATCTTATCTCTCTATTAAACATTTAAATTGCTTCTCACCTATTGAAATGCTCTCCTCCAAATAAATACTATTTACCTCATTATTAATATTATCGGGAAGTCAAATACAAAGTTACCATTAATGAAAAAAACCTTCACCGTAAAGATTCAATTAAACTTCCTATACAATTTCAACCTGATTTCTAAGCAAGAAAGATATCTAATTTAGGAGGTTTAACATCTCGAAAATATGCAATAAATTAGTTTAATATCTAGAATCATTTGAGATCTTCAGTAGAACGTAATAGTTTTATTAGTCTCATCAGTTGCCTTATGTGTTTTTTCCCACCAAAAAAGCAAAATAATATCCTTAAAATAGGAATCAAATAATTACTTAATTAAGAACTCTCTTTCGATATTTGTTAAAAATATTTTTTTTTTCTTAAGCCTTTCAGTTTAAGTTGATTCCTTGCCGATCATTCTCCTCCTTGTTTTTTGTCTGGTTTAAAACAAAGTTAGCTCTCTTTAAAGATAATTAATATTTTTCATTTATTTCCAGAAAAACAAAGCTCTTTCTTTTTCATTCTTTCTTTGTTCAAATTAAACAAAACAATGGTATCCAAACATCTGATCCTCTCTGTTATCTTCATCCTTGGCACTGCACTTGCATCTTCTAACTATGAAGACCACTGCCTGGTGATCTATACAGACTTGAAAAGGTGCATTTCTTGTGAAAGTGAATTCTTCCTGACTCAGACAGGCACCTGCATCCAGCGCAGCAGTTTTATTAGTAACTGTAGTTCTTACTCAGATTTATCTCAAGAGTGCACTCAATGTGAAAGAGGATCTATATCTCGAAGCTAACCTCCATAAACGAATGCAAGTAATGTCCTTTGAATTGCAAGCATTGTGCTGCTTTCTGAATGCTTTGAGTGTGAAGTTGGATATGGTATTTTCTATGGTATCTGCTTAGAGTGCCTAGATAACTGTAAGATCTGCAAGAATCACCAAGGGTGCCTCGAATGCATTCCTAAGTTTGTCCTATCAGAAGATGAGACAACATGCGAGCCATGTCCTGATAACTGCCAGCTCTGCAACATACACAAGTACTGTGTTGTATGTGACGATCATTTTAAGACCTTAAATGGTCAGTGTGTGCTTAGCTTGGATTGATTGATAACTGGGGATTTAAGGAAAATGTTAATGGAAATAAGATATTAGACTAACAAATTCTGTGTTGTGTTTATTGATCCCTGTAAAAAGGTTTAACTTGAACATTTATTAAAAAATTAAATCCATGAAATAACCTATTTGAAAGCCATTGTTAAATTTCTTTACTAAAATCAATGTGAAGTGCTTAGCTGATTGTTAAAATCTGAAAATTTAGGGATTTGCCTTTATGAGATTGATAATTAAGTGGAATGGGGGAGAGGAGTGAAAAAATAAAGAAAGTGATTGTTTCTTGTTCTTTTTTCTGTTTGATCAATAATCCTCAAGACTTTTAGATCAGGAAAGAGTTTGAGATGATATGCTCTAGCAGACAAATTATGGAGTTTAACAATGATTTGTACTAATTTAATTAGTAAATCAAAAATACTAAACAATTTTGATTTTTTTTCTTCTATATGTTTAGATGATTGACTCTACGTTGAGATTTCTCTCATAAAAGAAGAATTATTTTCATGGCATGCAAAAGGTTGAGATTTTCGACAAAATGAGATAAGAAGTCAGAGAAATAGAGCGATAGAAAATATACTTTCTTTTTCATATCTTGTAGAATAATATAAGTTTAGATTTATCCTTAATTATTTTTTCAATTTCAAGCAACTTCCCCTCCCTCTTTCCAGTGGCTATTACATGTAAATTTTTAAAGGTGCACATAAGTGATTCTTCTGATTGTGTTTTCCCAAATTAAAGAATAATTCGATAATTAGTTTATTTGAAAAATTGATTTAGTTCCCAAAAAGCACAAATAATAATCATCGATAGGAAGGCTTATTTTTAAATATTGGAGTCCTCCCTCTGTAAATGAAGGATCCTTAAGGCACAAATAACTCAGCATCCTTACTCAACAATCAGGATAGAGAAAAGCTCTATTTGATCTTTGAGAAGTGGAATCAAATCCACAGTGACAGCCTTTCATTTAGTGAATGCCTTTAGGCTGTAGAAGAATTCTGTGGGTAAAGTAACTGACTAAACAGGAAGCATTCAAATGGATTTTCAAAATAGGATTCTTTTATTTTTTGATTCACTTGTGAGCAGAACTATGAACCATTTTACTACATAGATTATTCAAATCTCTTATTTTTCTTGACTAGAATTCAATGAAGATGATCAGATATTCACAGATCTCGGTTTGAAAGAGGGCTGCAAAGTCAGGTTTCAGTTATTCTTGGTGGTTGCCGCATAAGCTAAAAAAGAACTTTCGCTTAGGGTTAACAAGCTGGAAGAAGAATTGTAAGCTAACCTATTAATATTTAGAATTCCATTCCTTTTTATTAAAGGAGGAAAAAAACAAATAATGTTGATGTTATTTATTCCTAATAACAACAACAGCTTGATCGCTAATTTTTCACGGGCTGAAATCAGTTGTTTCATAGAGAAATGGAAGTGCTATGACACTGAGTAAGATGGATTTATAACTCTATAAAAGGCACTTCTCGCTATTGATGATGTACTTTCTTAATATCAAGGTATGAGAAAAAACAAAATACTATTTTGAATATATTTTAATGCAAAACAACGAAATAAATCAAATTATTTTTGAAGATGTGAAGTAGAATGATCCCTTAATCGAGCATTTTGAAACCTAACAATCTGGAAAGTCAGTGTATTTCGAAGAATTCATCAATTTTATATCTCATCTAATATAGAATCATCAATATCTCTTAAACCCTCATAAAATAAAAAGAATATCTCAGCAATGCGCATGCTCTATCTTTTGAGTTATGCTTCCTTAGATATTTAATTGTGCTAACATGTGCTTTTTTTACACAGCATTGTTTTTCATTTCTGTTTAATATTTTTACTAAAACTTCTATTTAATTTAAATATTCATCCCTGTGAAAGTAATCACATCATATTAATTATTTTATTGGTTTAATTGAGTTTACTTAGGCATTTTCTAGTTCATTCTCTTAATAGCATAAATTATTAACATTCAATTTGATGATTTTTGATCAATAAGTTTTCTATGCTGAATTGTTCTCCTTTTCAGTTCATTATTGCAGTTTCTTTGTACTCTTCCTCTTGAGAAATTGTTTCTTCCTTTCAAACCAATTTCTATCATATTACAAGTCTGTGTATCCACAAGGTTGTTTGTGTTTCTCTAATTATCTGAATCTTTTAATGTTTTCTGAATAATATGTATTCAAGAATTCCTCTGATTAAAATTGAATGTTCAATAACTTCAAATTTAAATGAAAGCTCCTTCTGTGTTAACCTATCAATACCAACCTTAAGTGTATGTGAGTTATTGGTATTTTTAATACTTCTCGATTTTTAATCAACCCTCGAAGTGGATCTAATAAATCCACATCCAAGACATTTAAGAAAAATAAACATTCATAGTGGCACAAATTGTAGCAGTATTTTTTTTCTAAAAATTGTGCAATTTTTTTTCTGGTCAGCTATTGATTTCTCATTTACCCTTGAAACAAGCCAAGAGGCAAGTCTTGTGAGAAGCTATTTCCAAATAACTTTTCTTTCTGATTAAATAATGTTCTTCAATCTTATTGATCTTTTTTAATAAGGGGTTTTATATTTTTAATACTTCATTTTATTATTTATTGTTCAGAAACTTTAACTGTGATTTAATAAGTGAAAGCCTTAATTTTTTATGAAATAATACACCTTACACTTTTATGGTTGAAATGAGAAGTTGACCTTGGGTTTAAATAACATCACAAAATTTATTGTATTTTAGCTCTTTTTATGTAATAACAATCTCAAAAATTCCTTCTCGAATGCCCCGGTAGAGCAGAAATCATAATTCATTAAATTCAATTTTGACATGAATATTTATGAAAAATTAATGGATTTCGTCAAAAGTACTCCAGAAACTCAAAATCAGTCCTTGAGGAAACATTAAAATATAAAGTGCTCTAAAAATTGGAATTAGAGAGAATTTTTAGGGTAGAGATTTTTTGACTTGATGAAACCTTGTGGAAATATGGAATTTTACGGTCTGTGCCCACAGTGCTTCAGTTCCTGTCTTTTATTCCCCCTCTTTTAAAATAGAAAAGTTTTGAAACATTTTTTACTAACTTTAGCTGAAAGGAAGCTAATTTTCAAAGAGGAAATTCTAGTTATTTATGTTTAATCATTCATTTTTTAAAGCGAAATTTTTAAATATTTCACCATCTGTTTTACATATTCTCACACACAATTTTAGAATGGTTTCAAGGATTAATTACACTCAAATAGCAGCTTTTTATAAACTCAAAAATCACTTTTACTCCATCTCTTGCAATTGGTTGAGAAATTTTTTTTGAATGAATCAACCCTCTCTCTCTTTCTTGGGTTTAACAAAAATTCAAATACAAATTTACCATTCAAAAATCTTCATAGTGAAGACTCAATTGTACTTCCTACATAATCTCAACCTAATTTCTAAGCAAGAAAGTTATCTAGTTTTACAAGTTTAACATCTCAAAAATAAGCAATAAGAAAGTTTGATATCTAGAACCATTTGAGATCTCCAGTAGAATGTAATAGTTTTATTAGTCTCATGTGTTGCCTTGTATGCTTAACCCCCAAAAAGAAAGCAAATTGATATCCTAAAAATAGAAATCCAATTATTATTAAATTAAGAACTCTCTTTCGATATTTGCCTATTTTTCTAAACAACTGTTCTATTCTGTTCTTAAGCCTCTCATTTCAATTTGATTCCTTGCTGATACTTCTCCTCTTTGCTTGGCATAAAAAAATATCTCTCATTTAAGATAATTCTTATTATTTATTTTATTTCCATAAAAAACAACTCTCTTTTCATTTTTTCTTTGTTGAAATTAAACAAAAAAATGTTATTCAAACATCTGCTAATCCTCTCTGCTGTTTTTCTTGTTGGCACTGCATTTGCATCTTCAAACTATGAAGACCATTGCCAGGTGATCTAAACTGACTTGAAAAGGTGCATGCTCTGTGAAAGTGAATTCTCCCTGACTCGTACAGGTATCTGCATCCAGCACAGTACTGTTGTTAGTAACTGTAATTCTTACTCAGATTTATCTCTAGAATGTACTCAATGTGAAAGAGGTTACTATATCTCAAAGATAACCTCCATAAACGAATGCAAGTAATGTCCTTTGAATTGCAATAATTGTGCTGCTTACTCTGAATGCTTGGAGTGTGAAGTTGGATATGCTATTTTCTATGGTGTCTGCTTAGAGTGCCTGAATAATTGCAAGATCTGCAAGAATCAACAAAAGTGTCTCGGATGCCTTCCTAAGTTTGTCCTATCAAGAGATGGGGTAAAATGTAAGCCATGTCCAGATAACTGCCAGCTCTGCAACTCAAACTAGTACTGTCTTGTATGTGAAGAACCTTATTAGGCCTAGTATGGTAGGTGTGCGGCTAGCTTGGATTGATTAATAAATAAGGATTTAAGGAAAATGCTAAAATAAGAAAGATATTAGAATCATACATATTTTATGTTGTGTTTGTTGATCCTTCAAAAAGGTGCAAGTAACTTGAACATTTATTAAGATATGATTTAATCTAAGAAATAGCATATTTTTATGCCATTGTTTAAGTTCTTAAAGAAAATCAATATGGAGATCTTAGCTTAAAGTGCTATTTTCATCCTGTTATTGAGAGATTTGCTTTTATGAGATTGATAATTTAGAGGATGGGGGAGAGAGAAAGTGAAAAAAAGAAAGGGAGGGGTTGTTTCTTGTTCTTTTGTCTTGCTTGATCAATAATGATAAATACTTACATATCAGGAAAGAGCTTGAGGGGTTATGCTCTATTAGAAAATTATTGAGGCTGACAAAGATTTCAATTATTTTTTAGTTTTATTCATGATAAAAGTGGTACTTTTAAGATGATAAGTACTGACTCTTCAAAAAAAAAAAATATTTACTTGAATCTCACACATTCAACTAGTTTAATTAGAAAGATAAAAATCCAAACAATTTTTGTTTTTTCTTAAGGCTTTAGATGATTGACTCTCAGTTGATATTTCTTGAATAAAAGAAGAAATATTGTCATGAAATACTAATAGTTGAGATACACGCTTAAACGAGATAAGAAGTCAGAGAAGCACATTGAAATGAAATTTATTTTCTTACACATATCTTATAGAATTTTGTTAGTTTAAGTTATTTTATCGTTTCTAGCAACTTCCCATCCCCCCTCCCCAGTGGTAATTACTTGTAAATTTTTAATATAACATAAGGAATATTTTTGATTGCGTTTTGTCTAATTTAAAGAATAATTCGATAATAGTTTATTTGAGAAATTGATTTGGTTCCCAAATAGCACAAATAATACTCATCAATAGGAAAGTTTATTTTTGAATATTTAAGGCTCTCCTACTGAAATGAAACATCCTTAAAGCACAAATAACTCAGCATCTTTACTCAACAATCAAGATAAAGAAAAGCTCTATTTGATCTTTGAGAAGTGGAATCAAATCCACAGTGACAGCTTTTCATTCAGCGAATGCCCTTAAGCGGTAGAGGAATTCTGTGGATAAAGTAAATAATCAAACAAGAAATGCTCAAATAGAAAAACAAAAAAGTATTTTGTTTGTTTGTTTGTTGGTTTATTAATTAGCAGAACTACTACCTGAAAAACAACACAGTATTTCAAGTCTCTTGTTTTTCTTGACTAGAATTCAATGAAGATGATCAGATATTCACAGATCTCGGTTTAAAAGAAGGCTGCAAAGTTAGGTGTCAATTATTCTTGGCAGTTGCTGCAGAAACTAAAAAAGAACTGTCACTTAGGATAAACAAGCTGGAAGAAGAATAGTAAGCTAACCTATTAATATTTAGAATACCATTCCTTGTTATTAAGGGAGAAAAAAAAACAAATAATTTTGATGTTATTTATTCCTAATAACAACAACAGCTTGATCGCTAATTTTTTACGGGCTGAAATTAGCTCTTTCGTAGAGAAATGGAAGTGCTATGGCACTGAGTAAGATGGATTTATACCTCTAAAAAAGGCACTTCTCGCTATTGATGATGTACTTTCTTAATACCAAGGTAAGAGAAAAAACAAAATACTATTTTGAATCTTTATTCATGCAGAACAACCAAATAAATCAAATTATTTTTGAAGATGTGAAGTAGAATGATCCTTTAATCAAGCATTTCGAAACCTAGCAATCAGGAAAGTCGATGTATTTCGAGGAATTCATCAATTTTATCGCTCATCTTATCTAGAATCATCCATATCATTTAAACCCTCATAAAATGAAAAGAATCTCTCAACACTGCACATGCTCTATCTTTTGAGTTATGTTTACTTAAATATATAATTATGTGAACATGTGCTTTACACAGCATTACTTTTTCATTTATGTGTAATATTTGATGCTAAAACTTCTATTTCGTTTAAATATTCATCCCTGTGAAAGTAACCACAAAATAAAATGATTTTATGGTTTACTTGAGTTAACTTGGGCAGTTTCTAGTTTATTCTCTTAATAACATAAATTATTAATGACAGATTTGATGACTTTAGATTAAAAAGTTATTTCTATGCTGAATTGTTCTCCTTTTCAGTTCATTATTGCAGTTTCTTTGTACTCTTTCTCTAGGGAAGCTGTTTCTTCCTTTCAAGCCAATTTCTATCATATTATAAGTCTGTACCTACATGGCTGTCTGTGCGTCTCTAGTTATCTGAGTCTTTTGAGGTTTTCTGAATAATATTTATTCAAGAATTCCTCTGATTAAACTGAATATTCAATATCTTCAAATTTAAATGAAAGCTCCTTCTGTATAAACCTATCAATATCTATCTTAAGAGCATGTAGCTCATTGATATTTTTAAAACTTTCTCGATATTTAATCAACCCTTGAAGTGACTCTAATTCCACATCCAAGAAATTAATGAAAAATAAATATTCTTTATGGCATTCTAAGTCACTTTTAAACCTCTTTGGCAATGGTATTTTATGGATTGTCTGATTGACTTTTATGGGAAATCCATCGAGGGTCACAATAGTGGATACCTGAGGGTTCTGATCATTCCTGTTGATCTTCTAACACAACCCAAATAGAGATTGCTCGATGAGCTCTTGTTTATTAGGGATAAGATCAATCTTCTTATTTCTGAGATATATTCTAGCTAGATTTTCTTCATCGATTCCAAGTAACTATAAGAGACTCATAGAATACCCTGAGTTTTGTGTCTCGAAATCAGCTTCTTGTAAGTTTATCCTCCCGATTCCATAGCTGAACATTGGATTATTTGTTGTTTTTTTCTCATCGGCTGCAATTTAAGTAGCATTTACTTCGAATTCGCTATTTTTTAAATTCCCTTCTTAGCAGTTTTCACAATATTACTCGAGATACTCAAAGCAGAATTTATTGAAAGCTTCAAAATCATTGTTTTTCTTAGCTACCAACTATTCTGTGAGATTCATCTATCTCAGCTCATTTTTCATTTTTATTTCTCTTTAATGCATGATGTTCAGCACCTCGAATATCCTAGGTAATTCAGGTGACTACGCTACTAACACGAGAGCATCTAGCATTGAATGCTTTTGCAAGGACATATCAGGTTGAAATCGAAGATTAACAAGCTATTTGGATTTAAGATATTCGATTTGTTGGCATTTGGAAGAACAATACCCAATGTTCTAATTGCTAAACCCAGAATGGAACCGTAATACTCCATCTGCGGTGACAGACAGAGCTCCAAATAAGTTCATCTCTCTGGAGGAGTAGTTGTGTATGATATTAGAAATATCGTAAATTGAAGGGTTGGGTTTGGTTTATCTTTTAAGATAGATGTATTGTTATTATTCGCTTTGGGGGATGTTAACTGCTGAGCTTGTTTCATGATAATTGTCAGTATTTCGAGAAGGAGATAGAACTTAAATTGAGGTGAAATGAGAGTCTACAGCAAAAGTCGGCTAGAAATTGGTTTCAAAGAATGTTGGATTGCCCTTTAGAGAGTCATATTCGCTGCAAATAAGTTATTAATTTTCAATTTCCATTCTTCAATTGCTAGAGGAAAGTTAAGAGTTTTTATGAAAGCTTCAATTTCACAAAAAGAGTTTATGTCCGCAAAGATAAATCAGAAGTATTGCTACCTTTTTTCACTCTCTTTCACCCGATTTTAGAAAGCATATTCTGGAATGGTTGATTGAGTATTACTGATAGGGTGATTAATTAATATTATTTCATATGGGGAGGGTTAATTGATTATTCGCAAAAAATTATTCATTTACCGTAACCATTTTTTGAAAGAATAGATATTGAAGAAAAACTAAAACAAGAGAAATTTAGCAATTTGGAGAATCTTAAAATGCAGAAAAGTTTTCAATTAAATGCTCAATTTTAATAGGGATCCTATCTCTCTTTATTTTTGGAATCTCCTTCAAAATTAATATTATTTACCGCTTTCTCATTATTAACAATAATGAAATTGAAATAATTTTTATATCTTAATTGAACAAAAAAAATACCTTAAACACTAATTCCTCAAAGATGTCAAATTTCCTTGGATTCAGGCTGTTTTTTTTTAGCAAGCTCAGCTAATCTCTAGAATAAATGAATAAAGGGATTAGTTAAGAATATTTTCAAAATTCGTGATTTGGTGATACATAAAAGGTTCCATTTGGAAATTTAGCATACCCGACTTGATTCTTCTAATAAAATTTGCTTCTCAAATTTTGAAATGGCAGATCAATTAATTTTTGTAGTTATCACCTTATCAATTATTTAAATTTTTGGAGTAATTGCTAAATAAGTTAGTTAAAAAATAAGAAATATATTAATATATTTTGCTGAATTCTTTTTTGAATTGCAGAATGTGAGTGATTATTAACTGAAGTTACTATGCAATCAATTGTCTTCCCTCTTTCCCCTTTCCCCGAATAATTAACTCACGTAGTCATTTCATCAAAAGTAAGATCATAAGAATCTATTTCAAAATTATTATCTTAACTATTCATTATTGACTATTTCTTCACCCCTTACTCCTCAAAAGTAGGATGATTGATGAGGAATATTTCTTGGGCAATATTTTTCATATCAAAAATGAGAATTCTCAAATGTTTACTTCTTTCTTACAACTGTTAGAAACTCATTTTTTTATGAAAAAACTCTATGAGATTATTTTCACAAAGAGAAAGGAGTATCCTTGAAAGGAAATAATAGAAAAATCCAAAATATGCTATGTAGATTATTTTTATCTATTATATTCTTCAAAGATTGTATCTTTTGTCAGGAAGAACAGAGCAAGCACAATCGATTTCCTATGAATTTTCTGAAGTTGAAAAAATATCATTTCATTCTAAAAAAATACATTGCCAATTCGTGCTATTTTTGCTGTTCAGATCTTTCATTAGACCTTACTAAACAGAAGAACATCTACTCAGATTTAACCTGTCTGGAAAAATATTTTTTATCCAAACAAATACCAATCATGGAACGAGAGAAGCTCAAAGTTATTTTTTAAAAATACAGCAAGACTCGCAAAGGATCCCTAAAGTTTATTGAGTGCTTGCAAGCAATCGAAGAATTTTCAGGCTAAAGTACAGAATTTCTTATTGATAGCTCTATTGTTGAAGAACAATATTAGCAATCTAAATATTAATTTCTTCTTTCTTTACTAATTTTTGAAAAATTTATCATCAGAATTTGATGCCTAAGACTTAATATAGATATCAAAAATATAATTGAAAGAATCTGATAGAATTAGCTTTCAGGTATTTCTTGATCTTATTAGCTAAGTAAAAAGAGAGCTATCATTGCGAGTGTATGACCTCGATGAAGATTTGTAAGAATTTTAAGCTTTTAAAAGATATTCCCATGTTTTTATTTTTCCATTCAATTCTTTTTCTTTTTGCTTTTTCTGACAAAAAAAATGTTTAAAAGCCTAGTAGAATACTGCTCTAAGTCTGAAATACAAAGATTTATTGAAGAATGGAGACTATAAGACATTGACTGTAATGGGTTTATCACCTTAGAAAAAGCAAACAATGCTATTAATAATATTCTTTCACTCTACACAGGTACACAAAACAAAGAAAATTAGAGAAGAATTCTATCTCTATTTTGTATTCATGAATATCATTAAAATTATGTCTTTTTGTTGAATAAATAATTGAAGGAATACAAATGATTAATAATCATACCAAAGACCCTTTGGTTGAAGCCTTTAACAGATAGAAAAAACAAGAAGAAACTTCAGTGTATTTTGAGGAATTCATGAATTTCATCTCCAAGCTGATAAAGCTCAATCTCTACAAGATGGCTGACAAAAGCCAAGGGAATAGTATGTGCTCTGTATTTTGAAAAGATTGCTTTTTGTGAAAGAATCTAATAAATGCATATATTTATCGTCTCAAAATTTAAGCATATTTACAAAAAGAAAAATAGTATTTCATTTTGTAGGAAGCTAGTATTTTTATTAATTCTAGTTCAATCAGCTTATTGATAAAAGTAATATTTGAAAATTAAAAAAAATACATTCACAACCATTACAAAAAATCTTATTTTTATTTTAAATTTGTTAGAAAATAAGTGCTTCAATTACTAATAATTTTTTCTATTACTCCATTCTAGACTATTGTGTCTATTAATATTGAAAGATTTTAAAATTGACAATCATATACCAACTCCACAAAACTTAAGCGAATCCTTTAACCACAAGAAAAATTAAGCTGCAATTGATTAATTTAATCTTCCCCAAAAAAAACATCAAGAAATAAAGATATTTAATGATCTCAAAGCCAGATGAAAACAAAAATGAAGACAATGATTCCATTTTGACAGATGAAATGATGTAGAAAATCATGGCTAAATCTTCATATAATGAGACCTCATTGGATGCTGGGAACGCAATTCAGCTACATTCTTAAAACTGTAAGAAAT
>Ga0302271_10002875_pt1 | contig 15094 bp, 11 predicted proteins | sample III_Bog_N1_1_FD_198767 | JGI IMG/M metagenome (GOLD analysis project Ga0302271, IMG submission 198767) | Peat permafrost microbial communities from Stordalen Mire near Abisko, Sweden - III_Bog_N1_1 | ecosystem: Environmental > Terrestrial > Soil > Wetlands > Peat | place: Sweden: Abisko... | reverse complement strand
TCATTTAATGTTTATATCTCCTAGCTTTTATCTCCTTTCAGAGGATTAAAAACAAATATCTTCAAGGATTCATTGGAATTTAATTAAGTTTCTTAAATAAAATAATAATTCTTCTCAAATGATTCTCTCAGTATGTACTGCTGTGTTTTTCTTTTTATTAACTCAATTTTTCATCCCCAAATGCATTGGATGATAATAAAATAAAGTTAATTATCATTTATTGTTGCTTTTTTTTAACTGCAATTTCACCTTGCTTAAGTTGTGTTGCTTTAGTATTGGCAAAGTTTTATTCCGTTTCACTTCTGAAGAGGTGTAGCTATTTTTTTGGTTAAAAAAAGAATAAAAAATATTTCAAATGAAATACATATTTCCGAGTTATTAAGTGTTTAAAAGAATAGGAAAATTAAAAAATAGATCATTTTTAAAAATGGTAGCCTTTTCAATCAACAACACGATTGAATAAATTGTTTTATTGTCATTAACTATTTGTGTTAAAATTTCAATATGTTTTGAATTTAAAGAATGAAAAAAGTATTTCACTTTTGATATTTGCCTTTTGTTATGCCCGAGGTAAATTAATTGTTAGGGGTTTTAATACCTTATGTGGATCTGAGTAAATCTGATTAGCAATAATCCTCTACATTAACTGACAAAAGGAAATAAAGATATGTTAATTTCAAACAGAAAAATACTTCTTGATTTTCAATATAAGAATAAGAAGAAGAAAGCTGAAAAAAAAATGAATGATTATTTGTTTAGATTACATCTGATGGTGGATATGTAAATTCCAATGTAAGATAAAGAAAGATTCTTCATTCTAATCAGAGAATCAAGCTGCAAAATGATCTCTTTCGGGTCTAAACGAAAAAGAATTCTTGTGATGTTAGATTTCGGGATACAAATTCAAGAATTTTGTTGTGAGATTTTGATTATTAATCATATTAAAAAAAAATAAAAACTAAGAAAAACAATCCTTTTAGCTTCAAATAAATGCAGCAATTGATCCTCCGAGAGAATAAGTCTTCTAGAATCAGGATATTTCTTATCGTCTCAGGTAGTCTGAACTTCATGGTTGGCATTTTCTTCCTTTTTTAAACAATCTTCAACTGTGGTTACCAGTTTTTAGCACCAACTTTTGCAGGAATTTTCCTTGGAAGTAGCTGTATTGTCCTTTAAAGAATCTAAAGCGGATGGAATCTTAAGATACTGATTGGCTGTGTTGTGCTTTCAATAGCTTCTTTGGGGATAGCAATTGCCTTTATTGTTGCAATTGAAAATGAATGCTATTGTGGATATCAGTGGTGCATATCGAACAGCTTTAGCTCAGCAGATTTTCTTAGCAATTTCAAAGATAACTTTCTGGGCAACTGCTCTGATAATAGCGCGTCTGATATCGAATAAGTCATGTTTGTTTTTGCGAATTTTTATAATAAATACGATGCAATTTATACCATTTACCATTTTTCTGAAATAATATCTGTTTTGGTAGCTGTTGCCTTCATAATAGTCACTCTGAGCATGACTAGTTTTCTAGCATTAGTAGTCTTAGCAAAGAAAAGACAAGGAGCTAACCAAGAATAATTGATTTCCTGAAATTAAATTATTTGAAGAAAAAAAGAATATGATTGTTTTTAAATCTTCGTGTTTATTTACATGTGAAAATGAATTCACAAAGCTTCTTAGAATGCTTATCCCTAGTTTAATTAATGGGATATTTTAATTTTTAGAGATAGTATAATAAAGAAGAAGAAGAAGAAGAAGAAGAAAAATATTGATTTTATGGGTGGATTATTTCAAAAATACTATTTTTTCAAAAGATTTACATAAAACTAAGGAACTTAATTCAGAAAATAAATAAGAATCCCAATAGGATGTGTTGTATGTATTATTGCACCGAGTATTTAATAATTCCGCATTGATAAGCCAATAAACATGGAATTAAATGAAAATAATTATGTAAATTATGGTATTAAAAAAATAATTTTAGTTACTCTTTGATGAAAAAAGTACTTCAAACTCGTAATATGTAAATAAATATAAGGATATTTTATTATTAGTTAGAAGCTAATAATAAAATGAGTTAATTTAAAAAAAAAGAACATTTCATGTAATCATTTAGCTATTCATAGTATTGATCCCTGATTTTAGACCAGAATGCAACAACTTATCATAAAGTCCAATCAAAATGGAATAAAACCATACAAAAAGTAATCTAAATGAAGACAATAAAAGGAAAAAAAATCATGGTTTTATCAAAGAAGAACATATTTTTTTGTTCATTTTTAGGAAAGGAGAAGCATAAATCTAAAGCTATTCTATTTGTTACTGACAGAAGAATTAAACAGAGTTTGATGGCGACTTCCAATAAACTAGCCAAGACAAAAATAAAATCAAGATAATTTATGAAAAGGATAAACCATAATGAAATAGCAACAATTACACTCCTATGACTCCACTTCTATTTATGTTTCTAAATAACTATTTTGTTTTTTAAGTCAAGTTATAAATAGCTATTATGATGGAGAATATTTCTGAAATAGCGCTCATCTGCCTGTTGTGATTTATCTTTGCTATTTTTGTCAAGACCAAAAGTGCTATTTAATCATAGTATTTCTCTCCCTATTCCAAAACAGTACCTTATCTGAGTTTTATTAATTCTGAGTAGGAATCAGGTTGGGGTTTCCCCGCCTGATACTAAATTAAAAGAGCCACCTAATAAGCTCTTTAATATATCTTAATCTAACTCTCCCCAATGATGGTTAGTTGCTTGATTTAAAAACATTAGATACTCTTCTTTACCCCATATTTTTTTCATCTTAAAAACAAAAAAGCATCTCCAAAAAAAATGATAGCAAGAAAAAGATAAGCCAATAATGTCAACCAACCTTTCATTCCTTGATAATAAGAATTTTGTGATTTAGCATATTTTCTGTGTGTAAAGTGTTAATATTGAAATGAGATTTTTTAATTAAGAAATTTATTATTCATGATTTTGAGAAAGAAAGTAATTTAAGAGGATTGAAATTCAATACTCCACAAGTAAGTGATAACTTAAATACAATTCATCTGAAAAACACTCATAAAATAAGGAAAGAATTTGAATTCGAAGATTCCCATCAATTTAGTTCAGATAATTAAAGATTTATTTTCAAAAGATTTACAAAAAACTATGGAAACTGATCCAAATAACAAAGAAGAATCCCAATAGGATATCTTGTATGTATTATTTCTTTGAGTATTTAATAATTTAGTATATATAAACCAATAAACATGGAATTAAATAAGAATCATTGTAAATTATGATAGTAAAATAATAAATGTTAGTCTCTGATGAAAAAAGTACTTCAAACTCAGTAATAACTAAAAAAAGGGTTTTTATAAGTTAGAAGCTAATTTTAAAATGAGATAAAATAAAAAAAGAAAAAGAATTTTCATGTAATCATATATCTAAGCATAGAATTTATATTTTAGGTAGAATACAACAACTTTATTTCAATATTCAATCAGCATGGAAAGATACTGTCCAAAAAGTAGTCGAAATGAAGAACAAAAAAAGAAAAAATATCATGATTTTTATCAAAAGAAGATCATATTTTTTTGTCCATTTTTGAGTAGGGGAAAAATATAAACCTAAAACGTTTCTATTGATAATTGACTGAAAAAATAAACAGAGTTTCATGGTAACTTCCAATAATCAAGGCCAAGACATTTAAGACATATTTTCGTCTTAGAAAATAAATAAAATCAAGATAATTCAAGGCAAAGAGACAACATTTGAAAAGAAAAGAAAAATACAAACCTTATTATCTATGACTCCATTTCTGTTTTGTTTCTAAACAATATTGTTTTTTAAGTCAAGGTAGTTAGCTATTATGTAAAAAAATGATTCTGAAGTAGTATTCATCTGCCTGTTGTTATTTATCTTTGGTTCTTTATCATAACTAAAAGTGCTTCCTATTTAATCTTTTTACTTATCTCCCTATTCCAAAAAAGTACCTTATGTGCATTTGATGAATTCTGAGTAGCAATCAGGTTGGGGGTTTCCCCACCTAATACTAAATTAGAAGGACTACCTAATAGCCTCTTTATGAAATCTTTGCTGAACTCTCCCCAATGATAGTTAGTCGCTTAATTTAAAAGCATTAGATCCTCTTCTTTAGCACATATTTATTATCATAAAAAACAAAACAAAAATATTTAAAAAACATCTCCAAAAAAAATGATGCAACTAATACTTCGAGAAAACAAATCTTTGAGAATTAAAATCCTCTTGATTCTCGAGACCATAGCGAATGTGGCAATTGGAACGTACTTTACTTATTAGACCATTTACAATTGTGGGAGTAAGTTTCTTTTCCCATCTATTGTTGGGTTTGTGTTAGGACTCTTCCATATTATCCTCAGGAATTCTAACAGATGGAATATCAAGCTCTTGATATTCGGCTTCGTTCTTTCTCTATTGTCTTTTGGTGCTGGAATTGTGACTTTTATCATGGTAGAAAATGAAGTTGTTTGTGGAAACTAGTTTTGTGTTTCTAGTAGCTTTAACTCAGCAGATTTCATTAGTGATTTCAAGGAAGCCTTTGATATCTCCTGCTCATAAAGTCCAGAATATATCGGAAGTGAGATGGGGTTATTTTCATTGATTTCTCCATAATACGGTAGTATTGGGACAATCTATTATTATCCCGAAATCTTATCACTATTTGTAGTGATTAGTTCAATCATAGCAGCTTCAGGTTCGATTGTGTTTCTGCTTCTATCAATCATAGCAAGAAAAAGATAAGCCACTAATGTCAACCAACCTCTCATTCCTTGATAATAAATTTTTTGTGATTTAGCATATTCTCTGTGTGTAAAGTGTTAGTATTGAAATGAGATTATTTAATTAAGAAAAAAAATTTCACGGTTTTGAGAAAGTGAGTTAATTTAAGAGAATTGGAGTGCTTTTCTCCACACATAAGAAGTGATATCTCAAATACAATTCATCTGAGAAACACACATAAGGAAAGAATTTGAATTCGAAGATTCCTATCAATTTAGTTCACACATAATTGCAAATTTGAGTGAATATTCGTTTTTCAAAAAAAAAGAGATAACATCATAGAAAAGTTAAATAGGGTATCATTATACTTTAGCATCAAGCAAAAGAAAACCCCATCCTACACTAAATGAGTTCTTTTGAGGACTATGAAGCTGAGTATCTGCAGTTAAAGAGACAACTCGACAAGCTATTGGTTTAATAAGGTATGCAGCTGTTGATTTCTATTTTGATTTTTTTCAACAAGTTAAACATCCATTTTTGAAAAGGAAACAATGATAGTCAAGTCAACGAGAGCGTAGACCAAATGAAATTTTACTTGGACAGTAAGTCTATGCAAAAACAACAATCAATCCTTGCTTGAACACTGATTGATTTCCATAAACAGGCATGCAGCAAGAATCTATTCGCACTAAAAAAAACAGCAACAAACTGAAGGAATACCAAAATCAAATGTATCAACTAACTCAAGATATCAGAGAGCAGGGTTACATTCAAAATGCTAAGAAAACGCTCTTCGCAGATGCTTTCAATACCACAGTAAATAATAATATTGAGGTGTTAATAATAATTTTTGAATTTTCTCTGAATTTTAAACAAGTAATTTGATAGCTCTCGTCCTTTTGAGTTTGACGCAGCTCAAAACAATGATATCTACGTCTCTCATCTTCGTTCAAACAATCAACTAATTAAAGCTAAGCAGGATATCTATTAAGCTGAAGGATATTCTCATTCTGCAGCTGGCCATATTGCCCATTAGAATCAAGTGCTAGACAATGCAATAGCTAACAATAAAGACAATACAGCAGAGTTTACATAAGCTGAAGGTCTTATTGCGTAAATGCAACGAAGAATTAATCTAAATAAGTGTCTCCTTTATTCGTTATATGCATTTATTTTCTGTGGATTCGCGTTTATCATTATTTATAAAGTGTTTCTCTGATCGAGAAGTGCAATAACTTGAATTTCAATTATCTTAAGTTGGCATGGCAGTCAGACAGAATGGTGGTCTGTTTGGTTAGATTTTAACCAACATAATGAGATATTATTTAGCAATAATATCTTGATAAAATAAAACAATTCTCAGATATTCTTTTTTAGATTTAGTATTAAGAACAAATGGTTATTAAAAATATAATTTGAGTGAAGAAGGATTCCATCAGTAATCATCATTCAATTTGTCTTAAAATAAAAAACAACTGTTTATATTTTTAGACAACTAATATTTTCCTCTTGAAGTGCTTTGCTAATCTACTGAAAAAATCATATAAAATTTACTTTTTTATTAAAGTAATTTAGGTGTTAAAAAAGAACTGTAATTTTACTTGTTTTGTGTGGTGATTAAAAATCATCTCAAAAATCAAAATACACTTCCTAAGTATTATTATTATCTTAAATTAGCAGCTAAAGAAACAGAGACCTTAAACAAGTAGAGTACCACTACTTAAATAATCGAATTAGAAACTGCACCAAAAAAATAATAAATAAATGATTGACGAACTTATCAATTTAAAAACAAGAAACCTTCTTGAAGGTAAAGACATTCTTGCATAGGTCAAAAGTTGCAGAGAAATCAAGGGGAGCAACAGCTCAATCTATGAAGTCGAACTGTTGAACATTGACTCCTTTCGAGAGTCATAAGATGATATTGCATTCTTAGATAGCATCATCGAAAGCAACCATCAAAATTTAAATGAAAAATCAGATTTACCACTCTTTATTTTGAAAGAAATCGTTGGCATATCACTAAAAGATGAGATCAAACTAGTTAAAGTTATGAAATCCTTTCCAACGAAGATTCCCGGATTCATTTACATGCTTAGTTACGCGGTCTACAAAACCGATGCTCTCGAAGTAGCGTATGTTCTCATGGAACGTGGAGACTCTAATTTACAGAAATACATTGAATCCAGAGCAGCAAATGGAGACCACATAACCTGCAGTGAATATACGAGTATTATATGGTAAACAATTTCTACTTTAGCAGAGATGCAAGCAGCTAAAATTGCTCACAATGACATCAAGCCTGCAAATATCTTAGTTATGAATCGGCCGAAGAAAAAAAAAGCAGATTTACCTATTACAAACAAGGACGTATCGACCTATGGTAACAATAGCCCACAGATGGCATCAAACCAAGTAACATCAACTACTGTGATTAAAGAAGGTGAAAGTAGCCCAGCGATATTTATTTCGGAGGTGTTTTTCAATAACAAAGAAAATCACAAGTAAGAAGGCGATGCTATTATTGTGAAACTATGCGATATTGGTTCAGGATAAACAAATGCGAACACTGAAAAAACTGCTGAATAAAGAGGCACTATTCAATACATGGCTCCTGAAATATTACAGTAATCGAAGAATAGGATAAATATCTACAAGCAAGATGTGTTCAGTCTTGGATTATGTTTTGTATTTATCGTGTTGAGAAAGACACCCAACTTCCACTTGGCGTTGAGGCCTCCTTTGAAGGATCTCGTGTCTGCAGACTTAGCAATTAGTATTTTCAAAGAAGTTTTACACGAATGGATATAAGTTATAGGCAGTAAAATGAATAATTCAGAAGCTATCGTAAAAATTCTCAGCAGAATGTTAAGTGTAGAAATCTCAGAGCGTCCTGATTTTATTGAGTTGAAGGAAATCTGCACAGAACTCTTTTATTAGGAAGGAAATAATCCAAATCATCTTATCGACTCGTTGCATTCATCAAACCAACAGAATAATACTATTCCACAAGAACCAGGTGTCTCAATGCCATAATTGCGATTGGATACTACAGAAAATCACAAAGAATTCTAACCAATCTAAAAGTCTCCTTCTAGATCAATTCTAAATGGTGATTCATACTTTTCAAAGTCAAAAACAAACTAGCTTGCTTAAGCAAAAAAGAGAACTTTTTAAGATATGAATCTCCTCAATGTCCCATTATCTCTTTAATAGGATTCATTGGAAACAAAGACAAGTTCCGAAGAAGATAAAAGTAATTAAAATAGTCCTATGGGATAAAGAATCAGTTTACCTTCAAAGCCATTAGTTACTTCCTAATTTGCATAATCTCCAAGTGCCAATAAACTTTCAAGACAATTTGACGCAGTTAGCTCACCTCACTCGAACAGTAATGAATCGAAACTCCCAGGTTCTTCAGTAGCATAAAGAAGAAAATACACTTAATAATAAGAAAAAAAACCAATGGTTCACTTAGGTCCTCCTTTAGCTGAGCTTGCCTAGTCGATTTTGCTTGGACCAGATTTCAAGCAAATTGTGCCTTCAAAAACTAATTAAAAAGGAAATTCCAACATTACTTCTGGGAATCTTAATAAACCAGATTAGCTCATTTCTAAATCTACCACAACAAATACAAAAGACATTGCATCATCTTCTTCATCTTCTCGAGCGTTTATTGTCTCAACTCCATCGCAGAAACTCATGGAGCAGCAAGTTTCCTCTCATTAAAAAAATAAAATTTCCTTTGAATAACCCTCTGCGAATGTTTCTAAATCATCTTTACCGAGTGATAATACAATTTCTGAACCAACATCGGTGTTTAATTTAACCAAATAAAAGAAAAATGCAACGAGTTCATAAGTACTTTTGACTAGCAATAACAATAGTAGTCTTAACTCCTCAATTGGCTTCAGTGGTCGCTAATAAAACACAAAAGTCTCCTTTCATGATAATAATACAATACTAGACTATGCTACAACAAGAAAAAATAATCCAATTTATTCTCGAAAAACACCCTCTTCTCCACAGCTGATACTTCCATAAATTGTTAGCTAGCCTCGCCCTGTTGCTTCTCATTACACTTCGCAGTTCAACTTTGCTTAAGGAGAGATTTCTAGGTAAAATTTAGTACTTTTGTATGCTTTTTATAAAAAATATTATTTATTTTAAAATGTAAAAAAAAGGCGTGATATCAGCGAATTAGAAAGATCAATTCTTATGAAAGATAAAAGCACTTCTAAATTGAATCTAAGCCCTCAAGTCCGTACTAAAAGTTTTCAAGGTGTCTTCGATTCTGAAGAATCTACTCCCCCTAGTCCATAGCCATAATCTAGAAATCAAGGTTCAGGCAGTCCTCAGATGAAATCAGTTCAATTAAAATCAACTTTCTGCAGCAAACCTAAACCAAATAATCACATAAAATCTATTTTCGGCCCTTTAAAGCAATAGACTTCAGCTTAAACGAGCAAGTCTATTCCACATTGGAATATCAGCGATCAAATATTGAACACAAACAGTTTACCCATACTTGATTTTTCGTCAAGTTCCATGAGTTCAATATCTAAAACCTTAAGCAAATCCAGTAAGAGTCTCAACGAAGGAATCAACGAAAGATTTGAGAGTGTCTTTGCTAGCGATTATCAAGAAATCTAGAAATTTAGTGAGCACTTTGGAATGCTAGGTGATAAATCCTAGAAACATTTAACAATTCTGTTCAAAGGATAAGACAGAAATCAACACTATGGGTTTGCTGAAATTCTTTCTAGACTTTTCGGAATTGTTCATTTGACTATTATCTTTAGCTAGTAACTTAAGGAAACGATTGAATGGGTGTTTGACTGTCTTTCAAGTATTTCTTAGTCGTTGTAAGACCTCACAATTGTCTTCAGAGACTGCAATTTCACTTAAAACAGCAATAATAGCACAAAAGGGAGTTCTTCTGATTTCAGTAGACACTCGGATAATGGGCTTACTAGAAACCCAATAAGTTCTTCTAAACTTTATCTGAATCTTAGACTTGAAGGTAAGATTACCGGCGCTTCGGAGATGTTAGAGAGTTTTGCCAAAAAAGTTATCTCCACAGAACCCAGAATTTCAACAGTTTTCTTAGTGAATCAATCAAAATCTCAAGAAGTATTCTAAGGAATTGCTTTATGTCTATGCGCCTTGTAAAAATGCACCAGCCTTCAAAATCTCGGAGTTGAATTATCTCAAAGCTAGCTGAATCAACAAAACATAGCGAATCTTTTCTCGATGATTGAACCACTCCATTCCCTTTATCACTTATCTTTAAACTTATCTTCGAATCCAATGCAATTGGATAAATTATTCAGTCCATCTTTTCCATTGTCATTACACACTCTGTTTCTAAATTTATCTGGAGTATATTTGTCCTCGGTTGAGCTTGTCAAACTTACAAAAGCACTCAAATCATGCTCTCATCTTACAACTCTACATCTACATCTTAATTCTTCATTTAGGAAAGTAAACAAATTATTCTCAAATGACAGGATGCTTTCTATTGAAGCAAACGAATTATTTTTACTCAATTACCAATGACCTTTTTAAACAGGACTAGTAGAATTAGTTCATGCTTTTCTTGCCTGATGCAATGATGTTAGCCAAGCATACGAGTATTATGGCAGACTCAAATAATCTCACTGACACGGATTTTAACACTTATTCATCTGATTTATTAATCCCATTTGAAGTTGAGACTCTTGTTCTCTCATTTTCCAAGAATTCTCTTTCTCTTATATCCTTTAAAAGTAAGTTTATTATTAATTTTCTCAATTCAAGCCAATTTTTACTTATCTCTTGATACAACCTCAACAATTTCTAACTTATTTTATGCTAAACAGTCCTATCTCAAATGATTAAAAGTCAACAAAAACTCAAAAAAGCTATTATCAACTTTCCTTTGACTATTCTGAAAAGCTAAGTTGCACAAGAATTCATGAATGATTCTTCAAATTCATATACAGTGAATTCTAGCATCTAAGACTACGAAACGGTTTCCATTTAGATTGAAGTCAAACAGCAGCAACACATGAAGTTACAATAACGAAAAAGCTTTAAGGTTAGGAAAATACATAATTAATTGTTGATCTCCGATTTTGAAAATGCAAAAAAATAGACCATTTAATATGTTTATTTTTTTTGATAGACTCATATGAAAACAGATGAAAATCCAGTAAAATAGATGTGCTCAAACTTTTAGAAAGAATATCCTATTATTGAAGGAAGCTTTTGCGAAACTTGCTATGAAAAATACAATTGCATTTCAAATGACAGTTTGTTTTGTAGCCATTGCATTGACACTTGTCATTAAGGGCATAAAATCAGATAAATTTTTGAATTCCCTTCATCAAACGTTCTCTGCAGCTGCAAAGACATCCCTGAATGTTGCTTGACTTATCAGTAGCTAGAAAATAATCATAATATTTCAGCAGAGAACCTCTCACCTTTGAAATTATCGGTACCTGTGTGATTTTGAAATTGTGTATTTTTTGGTTTTTTTGAGGAAAAAATTAGTTTAACAAAAATGATAATTAAAAGTGAAAAAGGTACATGAACTTAAGTATTAATCTTGAAGGAAAAATATGTATTTTTTGCAAAAAGGTAATTGAGTAAACTGAGCTTAAGTTTACAAATGGTTTAAATACCAACATAACATATTGGGACAGACATCTAAAGAACAAGCAGTAGTTTAACAGATAAATCCCTAAATTTTATGTTGTTTTTGTGTGTAAATATTTATGTGAATTTTTCGTTATTCAGAGAAATAAATCAAACCTTCTTGGCATTTTTTCTCTTGGTTCTGCCTTCCCGACCACCACCGAGAGGAGAGGTTGAAGCGTGATCAATTGATTTTTCAGAGTCAGTCTTGACCATGAAAGAGGGGATATTAACGAGATTCTTTCCAACTCTAAGTTATTTTATTTGAAGAAATCACAAAATATTAGTTCAAGATGCTGAGCAACTAATAAACTGATTAAAGTACCTGATGTGTCTTTGTCTGATGAGGACACGAGCGTGATGGACAGAGTTAGCAAGGTTGAGCTTGAAGACTCTAGTTTGAAGTCTGCGCTCCATCAACTTGTGGATGGTAAGACCCAAAACGTAATCGAGCTTTCTTTCGGTTTCAGAGAGAAGACCGTATTGGAACATTCTTCTGAGAAGAGCAGAACCCTCGAAAAGTCTTCTAGGATCCTTGGGGTCGAGAGTCAAGAGTTCTCTTGCAGCCTTTCTGAACTTAGCCAACACCATTTGGACTCTCCAGACTTCTCTCTTGTTCTTCAAACCGAAGGTACCGATCAATTTCAACCTAATTATTTCAAACATATCAATAAGAGCCATATTTTCGCTTCAAAAAAACTGAATCTCTTTTGTTCCTATGTTTCTCGAAAAAATCGCTTATATTGCTATTAATTTAAAGATTATCCAGTCATTTCTCAGAATTTTAGTTAATCCTTCCATATTTTATCTTCTCTCCAAAATCTTCTTATTTTGTATCTAATTGATAGCACTGCAATGAAAGCAATATACCCTCAAAGGAATAAACTTCCCTAAAATAAATTCTAATTCTAATTATTGTAGCTTGTAAATTACTCGTTATCGATTCTCTCCTTTTCATAAGGTCTTCTTGGAGTTGAGAAAGTCTTAGACTCTATTAACAAAATGAAACAAGATTCATGAAGGCATGAAAATCAGCTATGTCATCTATCTTACGGTTCTTGTAGTTTTTGCCCATTTTGTCTGGTTTTTTTTATCTTTGTATCTTTTATTTGAGTTGGAATTAGACCTTGCGAATCCACTCCCGTTTATCTTTTTACCCTTCCTTTCCAGCTTGCAAATTATTATCTTTAAATTTATTCCAACTAATTTTCTCCCAATGAATATTTTCATAATTAGAGTATGCTTTTTGGATAAAAAAATGAATTGTTTTTATGTTTTTCTTTGTTTTTTAAAAGGAAAAAGAAAATGATTTTTTAGAGGCTTTTATTCTTGGAAAGAAGTGTTTAAAATTATCTTCAAAATCAACAAAATACAATAATAAAGTTAGAAGAAATTAAATCTAATCAGTTCTCTATGAAATTGATAATAAAAAGATAAATAAAAAGAGTGAAGAGTGATTTATCTCCCCAGATTGATATAAAGATGAGGAAGAGAATATAATATTTCTTGTGCTTTTTTATCATAAAGTTTATTATCTATTGATATTATTTTAATTATTAAATAAGAAATCATACAATTTAAAGGTTTTCTGCAAACTTAACCTCTAAAATCAGAGAAATTGCAGTAGTTTAAATAATATAAACCTCTTTTCTGTTTCAATGAAATTGAGAAAAATAATCAATAATTATTAGAAATGAGAGATCAAAAATTAACAAAATCTAAGTTTATCTTAAAATAATCAAATGACTTCTCCTTTGTTTCAATTTAAACATTTGGTTCCAGAAATCTAGAATATTACCTAAATGCTGATTTTATTGAGCATTGGTTAACTATTAGATCCTCACACTATTTAAATACTATTGTGTTTTAATCCTTCAAGCTATCTATCCTTTATATTTTTATTAAAAATAATGTTTATGAAAAGTTCACTTTTTTAAATATTTTTGCAAAGATAACTCTCCATCACAGTGCACATAACTGTAAATTTTGATTCTTATACATTCCATCTTAGTCAATTCTGATCTTTTTGTCAATTTATTTTGCCATAATTTTCATATCATTATCAAACGAATAATAAGAGATCTTTATTATGTTAAATTTTAGAAAAATAGAGGAGAATATCAAGGAATTATTGCATATTTAAATATGAAAAGACGATTCTTTTAATAAACCACAGACAAATACAATCTCTTGGATTTACAATTAACAAATTGAGTTCATCTCTTTTCCTTCTTTCCTCTGAAGAGGGCGAGGAGGGAAATTCCCTTGACGCAGACAACTTTGAAACGGACACCCGGAATATCACCGACGGCGTGACCTTTTCTTCCGAGTCCAGCAACGAGCACTTCGTCGTTTTCAGCGAGGAAGTTAAGGCAACCATCCATAGGGACGAAGGCTGCAATCTTCTTGGAGTTCTTTCTGAGGAGTACTCTAACACACTTTCTGACGGCGGAGTTAGGCTGTTTAGACTCAATTCCGATCTTTTCAGTGACCAAACCCTTAGCGTGGGATGCTCCCATGAAAGGATTTCTCCATCTTGAGCCCAAAAGTCTCTTGTTGAAATCGTTGTCAGCCCATCTATTATTTAAAAAAATCAATTTTGTTAAATATGCAGGTTTTTAGAGAATACTAAAATAAATGCAGAGCTTGTCCCAATCCTTTTATTTTCATATCAATCAAGCAATATTTTAACTGCTATCATCTTTGTCAATATGACTTATCTTAATCTAATCTAGAAATCTATTTTAATTCTAATTCAATTCTTCCACATTTCAAGTTCATTTTCAATCAATCTTCCAAAGATTTTAAAGAATTCCAATTGGAATCATACGCTTTTATCTCATCCTCTAATCCATTTTCCCGCTTCAAATAATTCTATCATTCTTTTTTCTAAACAGCTATGATGAATGCAAGCAAAATAGTATCTCTCACCTTTGGTCTTTTCTGTGTCTAGTCAGCTTTCTGCCGGCTCTGATACCTCTAGGTTTGCCAATTCCCATTTTGGTTTTATTTTTCTTTTAACTTGTTTCTTTAATTAATTTGTTTTCTTTAATTTTATTCTTTGCCTTCTTCTTTGAATAGCAATCAAGTGTCAAACGGCATGCAGAATCAGCAAGTGCCCACTATTTGATCCGCTTTAAATTTCCCCTTCATTTCTTCTTCTTCTCAGCTGGAATATCAAAAAAAAAAAGCATTATTATTTTTTTAGCAAAAATCTTACAAAACAATTTAAAGTAAGAGATTTTAAATTTTATAATACGCTTTAAGTTTTATATTTTCATTAAATGCTGTATTTTTTCATGAGTAGTAAGAAAAAGTTATCGAAAATTGAAAATGACAAAAAACATTTGAATAAAAAAGTGAATAAATTAGTTTTCTATCATACCTTTTCATTTTTCTGTTTGTGTTTGAAGAAAAATAAAATGATCTCTCTATGTATGAAAGAAAACCTAAATATTACATCATTTCTAGCTTATTCTAGCTTAGGATAGATGAGCTACTTTTCCAACAAAAATCATTTGATACTATGAATCTCATTTTTTAAGTTAAATCATTTTTATTATTTAATAATTTACAAAAAAAGAAGTATGGTTCCTTTAGAAACATTTTAATTCTTAGCTTACCCTCCCCCCCCCCCCCCCTGAAATAAAC
>Ga0302271_10002874_pt1 | contig 15095 bp, 13 predicted proteins | sample III_Bog_N1_1_FD_198767 | JGI IMG/M metagenome (GOLD analysis project Ga0302271, IMG submission 198767) | Peat permafrost microbial communities from Stordalen Mire near Abisko, Sweden - III_Bog_N1_1 | ecosystem: Environmental > Terrestrial > Soil > Wetlands > Peat | place: Sweden: Abisko... | reverse complement strand
CTTTTATAAAAAATCAACTGAATTTTTTTGAAAATGCTTAGATTTAAAGAATTCAAGGATGGTGAGGTCACATGTCGATAAAATAAACCTAATGTTTATCAAATGACACCCTTTTATGTTGAATATTATATCCTTTATGTGCTGTCATCGAGAGAGAGTTTCTCCTAATTAAGGTGGGTGTTGCTTCTGTTCTGGTTTTTGTATCTTTCTCCTTCACAAAAAAGCCATTAATATATTCATTCATTCCTTTTTACTGAAAGCACATATTATATTTCCCCATTTATATTGATGTACTTGCTCTCAATCTCAAGTGAAGTTCTCTAAATCTTGAGGGTTTCTGTAGAAACACAATGAAGTTGGTTGTTGACTGGGAACTAATATGTAACGAGTGATAACCAATTATCTGATGTGAAGTGGTGGAGAAGTGAATGTTGAGAAGAAAAAAAGGGAACGATAAAATTAAAAGCAAAGCGACGGCAGGTTTTCTTGGTGAAAGACCCCCAAAAGGCCAAAAGGGGGGAAAAAAACCTGAGAATCGATGTTTTGAGGCTGGATATAAAATAAAAAAATAGTAATAAAATAGAATCACAATCCTCGAATCTCCCATCAAAAAGAGATAAATCGAAAAATACATATTTCTCAAATATCACACTATTCTTAGATTAGTTAGGCATTACAAGCTCACACAGAGAACACATAAAACATATACTTAAAGAGAGAAAGAGAGTATGAACAGCCTGACTGAGACATTTGATGAACTCAACCTTGGGTGTGAAAAGACACTCTGCAAACAATTTGATGAAGGAGGTAGAGATATTTATATTGAGTTATTTTGGTGATATCGCATGTTGTAGGGTTGATCATGGTATCTGATGAGACTATGAGCATTAAAGAGCATTAGTTCGATACTAAGCTGTAATTTCTGAATCTCATTTTGGTTTGCTAATAATAAACAGAAAAGATTATCATGAGTTGCAATATCTACAAGTTTAATGACTACAAGAAGAGACAAGAACGCAATCTCCTTATCACTACGCATGCCATCTATAATCTCAATGGATCAAGTAAAAACAGATATCATCATCATATCACACCTTTAATATCCAATAATCTCCCATTCTTGTTTCGTAAAGCAATAAAGCGCAAGATAGACATGAGTAAAATCAAGGCATTAACGGTGAGTACTCTTGGGACAGAGTTTGTCATTCACGTACCTGACGAATACGACTACAGATATGCTTCTACGGACAAATGGGATAGGATCATTATGAGTTTAGTTAAATCGTATAACATGCGGGTAGGGTAGAAGATGCCTTGCTACTTCAAAGACGAAGTGAGTCTGTTCAACTACGCTACAACCAAGCATGACAAAAAGAAAAAGATGAATAGAATGCCTGTGGAAGATGCTAAACTCATGGATGATGCGTCGTTGAAGTTGATGATGGACTAATAAGCGAATGTGTATCATGATATTAAAAAGAGAACATCGACGCTTTGGAGTAGAGACAAAGGCAAAGATGTTAAATTAGATGATTTTAATATTCTCAAAGTACTTGGGGCTGGAGCGTTTGGGACAGTGCTACTAGTGGAAGAAAAAACTAAAGGTAAAAATAACAAAGAGAGAGGGAGATAGAGAGATAGATAAAAGGGGGGAAATATTCACCCAATAGAAAATAATATTGTTGTTTTTTGTGATTAGTTGGTGAGTGGTTTGCGATGAAGGTGATTAAGAAAGATGTGATTCTTGAGAAAGGATAGTTTGAGCATACTAAGACGGAAAAGATGATTTTAGAGCACGTTAACCATCCGTATCTAGTCAATTTAGTGTATGCGTTCTAAGATCCTTCAAGACTCTTCTTCGTTATGCAATTCATGAGTAAGCAAATGGATTTTCAAGAGTAATTTTTTGAGGGGGAGATGGTTTGGTAGTTTCTTATCATACCTACATCCTACATAAAAAGGAATTTTCAAAGCTAATTTGTTTTTTCTTCTTCTTCTCAGAGGGTGGTGAGTTATTCTAGCATTTGCGGGTATCTCGTAAGTTCGAAGAAAAGAGAGCTTAATTCTATGCTGCTCAATTAGCATTAGGACTAGGACATCTCCATTCTAAAAACATCGTCTATAGGGATTTAAAACTCGAGAATATCCTTATGGATGAAATAGGTAATGTCTACGTATCAGATTTCGGCATGGCAAAAATGATTAAAGACAATCAATTACTTATGACATTCTGTGGTACTCCAGAATATCTCTCCCCTGAAGTCATCCAAGGACACGGATGCGATCAAACAACTGACTGGTGGTCACTCGGAATTCTCACGTAAAGAAAGAAAGAAAAAATACAATATTTTTTAGGGAAATTATCCCCCTTATTTGATTTCTTATCGTCTGTTGATTTCTCATAGCTACGAGATGATGTACGGTCTTCCTCCATTTTACCATAAGCAGCAGCCATAGATGTTCATCCTTATCAAGGAAGCAGAACTTAAATTCCCAGAAAAACCAAGTGTATCCATGGAAGCGAAGGATTTCATAGCTAAGGTTAACACAACAAACAAATTCTTATCTTTCCACTTAAAATAATCTTTTTTTGTTTTTCTATTCTTCTTCTTCCTCAAACTGCAGAGTCTGAATCGTGATCGTCGCTTGCGATTGGGAGCGAAGAGTGATCTTCAGGAGATTATGAACCATCCTTGGTTCAAAGATATGGACTGGAATGCATTGTTGAATAAGTAGATTCCACCTCCCTTCACGCCCAACGTCTCGGAAGAAGGTTGGTTGAATAATTTCGATAAAGACTTCACAGGCATGAGTAAGCAAATTCAAAATAAATTAAAACCTTCAAAGATTCATAATTGTTCTTTTTTGTGCTTATTAAAATGAATAGAACCAATACTTGACGACAATGGTAGGGTAGTCAGCAAAAACGGCAATGATCCTTTCTAGAATTTCTGAGGGAACAAATAGAAAAACAGTGGATTTCCATCTTATTAATTTTCCACTCATAAATCATATTTTTCGATCAATAAACTTGCATCTCCAGAAGAAGCAGCATCAGCAGTAGCAACCATTGCTTGATAGCAAGACACACACACGCATACACATACATACAAAGTCTCCCTAACCATAATAGCTATTTTTTCTACCTGTCTCAACATTTCTATCAATTTCATTTTTATGCCTCTAAAACTTTACAATTAATCCTTTATTTCAGGGAAAAATATTACATCTTCAAATAAACAAATAAACAACCAGAATATTTCTGTAAAAAAACCAAACTTTAACACATTATTCCTCCCTACCAGCATCTCTAAACCTTTCATTTTAGCATCTTTTAAACCCCTGCAACATTCAATATAATTTCCCTAACATTCTATTATAAAATTTGTACAAATTCTCTTTTGCCTGATTTGTTATTCCACAGTTATTTTATCAAAAAAAATAATAGAAAAAAGAATATTATCTTGCTACAATTATTCTGATAACCTTTGCTTGTTTTGTTTTCTTCTACTCCTCTTCATCTTTCATTCTTTAGGTTTCCTGCAGCGATTGCATTCATTTCTCCTAGCATAATTGATGTTCTTGCAATGTACACATTCCTATTGTATGGTTTTTTAAATTTCAATTAGTTAGTTTATTATTGTAAAATAACTTATTTATATTGTAAAATTACCCAATCTCCATCTTTCTTTTAGAACTATTTCCTCGCAGGCATATCTGAAGAATATCTACTGCTGTTGTTGTCTCTATTACTGCTATTATAACCACCATCCTCATCATCTCTATATCTCTAACTATCTCTTCTATGATAAGGACTACTATTATCTCTTCCTCCTTTGACATCTCTACTGCTTCTATTATCGTCTCTATTATACCTATTATAATCATCTCTACCACTATCTCTGTCATTTCTCTGCTACTACCGATGATTAGGATCTCTCAATCCTTTTGAATCCTATTCTTTTTCACCACGACGATCTTCATTTTAAAATATACTTTAGCTTAATGAAAATCATCCAAACTTTTCAATATCTTTACCTTAATCATATCCAACTACAGGAGCATCTTGATTTTAATTGATACTAGCATTAATATTGTAGGATTGATCCTATTATTTTCCTCTATACCCATCAGATGGCTATGATTATGAAGATAACCCTGAAGGTGTAAGTTAACTGCTGAATCGACTGCTACCATTGTTATATTACCGAACACCTTCATGGCTAGTATTCTAATACTACTACTCCCTCTGCTACTGTTATTTATAATCCCCATTGCTTCTTAAACTACCTTCTTATTAATATCCCTATCCTCTATTGCTACTTCTATCATCACGATTGTTTCTGCTGTTGTTGTATCTATCATTCGATCTCGATCTCTCCCTTGAATTATTTCTTCGATCTCTATCACCATATGATCTACTACTTCCACCATTCGATCTGTCATATTACTATCTCCTGTCATAATCACCCGTTCTCCCTGAGTATCTATCATACTGTTATTCCCTATTTGAGCTTCTATTGTTACTATTATAATTCCTATCATCTCTTTCATTGTAATTTCTACTTGTTTTCCTAGGGTTTTCGATCTTGCAGCTATTGCAATGTGTGCGCTTAGCAAAATTCCAATTTCCACAGTCTTAACATCTCCAATCACCTTGTGCTTCATTGAAGTTAGGTGGCTTTGGAAATGTTGTGTAACGAGGAGCGTTTCGTGTGGAAGTCGCAGTAGTCGTAGTAGTTGCTGAAGAATCTTAAGTATATCTTTCCCGTGATCTGTTGTGTTTTTTAGTATGTGATCTAGATCTTTAGCGGTGTTTAGAAGGCGATGAAGACAATGATGATGAGTGTCTAGAATGGTTTCGTCTGTTAGTGAATGATCTATTAGTAGCTCCATTTGGATCTTCTGAGTTCAGCTAATCACGCTTGATGTATCCCTGTTGATTCTCAGCAGAAATTGGAGCACGATATTCTTGATTTACCTTAATAGCCAAATTAGATAGTTTCAACCTATGCAGTGTTGTTATTGGTGTATGCAGCTTACCGATGGATTTTGAATAGAAGGAAATGTTTCCATATGTTAAGGCAGTGTATGTGTGCGCGTATTGTGCTGGAATAGTTATGCTTATTTTACTATGATTGATGCTTCTTATCCTGAAAGCTGCGAGAAGAATAAGGAAGTGTCTATAAAAAAAACAAAAGATAAAAATATTAATAATAACACTATTTGATTGCTGTCAGTGCTATTCAGCTACTTAACCTCCCTCACCCCTTTTGGATCCACAATCTGCCAAAAATCAAAATCCAAGTTATTTATTTATTCTTTATTGGGAGAGAATAATTAAAACATTCAAAATCCTTCATCTCCGCTGATATTTTTTCTTATTCTTCTTCTTTTTCAATTTGTCTTGTTATCCTCATATACTATTGGCATTGACATTCGACTAAAAGTTCCAAAGTGATTCAAAATATATGGATAACTTTAAGTCTGTTGCATTTTAATTAAATAATTTATGCCTCAACAATTATTAAATATTTCCCCTATTTATGTTAGCTTATTTATGTCTACGCACTTCTACTTACATATTTGGAGCATTTCTAGATAATAAAATTAACCCGAAGAAGTGCATATGAATATGTGTGTATTTGTATGTGATCTGTAATAGCAGATATGCTTCGATTATTGCTGCATACAAAAACGAAATAATATGTTTCAAATAATTTCCTTGGTAGTTAGAGCCTGAAAGAAAGAAAGGGAGATATAATAAGGAATTAACCTAAGAAGAAAAAACAAACAAACAGAGAAACAAAGCGAAAGAGTTTTATAAAAAAGCAAATTATCACATTCAATTAAAAGTAATTCAGTAATTCCATCGATTCAAATACAACTCTCACATCTACTGTTGTTTGTTATTCGTATTGCTAACTTAATACATCAGTCTGTCCTCCAAGCAAGCCTACCAGTGAAATACCTTCATTCTACTCCCTCGTTCCTTTTAATGTCTCTCAAAGAATTCCCTATCAGCATGAAGCTAGGTATGCTAAAACACTTTTACCTGACAATCGCTATGATTTCTGATAATAACATCACATTCTTCACAATATTTTTTCAATTCCACTTTGTCTCTTGGTGAACCTTAATAATCGTTTTTTGTCCTAGGTGAGGGTGCTTACAGCAGTGTCTACAAGGTGAAGCGTGTGAGCGATGAGCAGGAATATGCGTTAAAGAAAGTGAAGCTGATGAACTTATCAGATAAAGAAAAGCAGAATGCACTGAATGAAGTTCGTATTCTTGCTTCGATTCGATAGCCTAACATCATCGGATATAAAGAAGCATTCGTAGATGAAATGTCCAATTCATTGTGGTATGCTTATTTAAGAATAAACAAACAAGCAAGAGAGATAGATAAGATAAACATTTTAAGTTATTGTTAAAAAATTTTCTTTTGTTTGGTAATATAACTTTGGAATTCTCAGCATCGTGATGGAGTATGCTGACAATGGAGATTTGTACTAAAAGATCACAGACTATCAGAAGAAAGGGCAGTTATTGCCTGAACAAGAGATATGGCAGATATTCATACAAGTAAATAACTCAAACCAAGGGGGGGGGGGGGGATGTCTTAGAGGGAATTTAATTGGTGGGCTGATTGAGTGTTACAAATGTTTGAATTACTGTTCGTTTTTTGCCTAAAGATCGTCAAAGGGCTGAAGTCGTTACACAACTTGTTTATCTTTCACAGGGATCTCAAGGTAAAGAGAGAGAATTACAAAATAGACAAGATAAGCTAGAAGAAAATACTAAAACTCCACAGATTCTTTACTTTTTTTTATCCTCTTTTTTAAAATGATTTTTTCATCAGAGTGCAAATGTGTTCTTAACCAAAGAAAGCACAGTCAAGCTAGGAGACATGAACGTGTCCAAAGTTGCCAAGAAGGGATTGCTATACACTCAAACAGGCACACCTTATTACGCAAGGTAAGTCTTTTTGCAGAAAAACATGCAAACAAATCAAAATATTCCCCAACTTTTGTTAATGTTGTTATTTCTCTTTTTCAGCCCAGAAGTCTGGAAGGACTAAGCCTACGACAGTAAATCCGACATTTGGTCTCTCGGATGTGTGCTCTATGAAATGACCACCCTAAAGCCTCCTTTCCGTGCTGAAGACATGGAAGGGTTATATAAAAAAGTAATTCGTGGATATTACCCTCGTATCCCTCCTCATTTCTCCTAAGATCTCGCTAACATCATTCGATCTCTCTTGCAAGTCTCTCCGCATCTTCGCCCTAGCTGCGACAAGATCCTCTCCATGCCAGCTGTTATCAAGCGAATGTAAGACCATCTGTTAACCGAAGTTGATGAGTTCTCCGAAAACAACAATCTTCTCAACACGATCAAAGTCCCTAAGAATCTTCATTACCTCACTGATCGACTACCTAAACCTAATTACTAGCCATTAAAAACAAAGAAAATAGACAGGAAGAAATTTCTGCAGACTCTAGCAGGGTACAGTGACATACCTTAGATAGAGACACCATCTCCGGAGTAGATGAAGCAGCTAGTACTGCCGAAAATACCGAATATTCAGAAGAAGAAAATTAGTGATATTGGAAATACTTCCAATGAACAACGGCATAAACAGTCATAGTAGTAGTCACAATAGTATGATGAGCAATACTAGCAACGTTCATAGGATTAGCACTCATCGTAGATGGTTGATGATTCATAGTCGATGGTATCATAATAGTCTTTATAATAGCAAGAACAATAGTAGAATCCTCCAAGAGCTAATCCAAGAAGTAGATCAAGAAAACCACCTTAGAATAATAATAATAATAATAAATATGATCCAAATGCTGCACCAAGTCCATCTCCTTATGGAAATTATGAAAATGATAATAATGGGAAAGGAGCTCAGTAGAAGGAGTATTAGTAGTAACCTAAGGGAGGCAGCATATCTAATAAGCCAATCGATCTCATTGCGTTATAAGTATGAGTTTTAGTAGATTAGAAAATTAAAAAATAAAGATAATTTTTTGTATTTTTTTGTAATATTAAGGAGAAATATGACGCATTGAATGAGAAAAACAATGTTTCTATTCATTAAAACGACAAGAGTGTGTTGTTGCAGCTTGGAAATGACAGATAACACTCGTAAGTATCGATGTCTCCGTCACCTTAGCTGATAAAAATGAAGAAAGATTTGTCACCAATTAGGAAAAAGAAAGCTCTGCTTGGAGGAGTCAATAATCTGTTGGATATTGAAGGAGAATCAAAGCCTCTTGTTGTCAAGAGTAAGAAGATCAATCATGAGCCTTACTTGAATGCTGCAAACGATCAGTAAACTAAAGATTGCAGTTATTCTGTTATTTTTTTTATTTGATTTTGGATTTGTTTTTTGAATTTAGAAACAGACTTCCATCGTTGAATGGGAAAAGCATTCTTAACAGCAATAGTAGCAACAACAACAATCGTTTGCCTCGTATATTGAATGGAGTTGACGATGGGTTGAGTGTGATTGGCAGTAATAGTGGTGGAAACGGAAGAGGTGTAGTTGGAATTACAGGTGCTAGGTTAGATATGATAGATAATGCGAAGATCAAGGAGATTTCAAGGGCGTATAAGGTGAATCTTGATCCATTGAGTGATTTGAAGGATAGGTATAGATAATTGAAGAGAAATGACAGGAGCAAGCTGAGTTCATTGAAAAATGCTAGCTTACCAGCGAATAATAACAATGGGAATAATTTGATAGATGTGAATAAGTATATGCTGTATTCGAAGAGCCCATAACCTGGAGCATAAGCTTGATGGAGAGATAGATTAGGTCTATGAAAAAATACACAAAGGAAAAGGGTAGGTGTCAATAGTAAAGAAGTTAGATGTTAATAGTAAATATGAAGGAATAGGAATCAAAGAATTAGAAGATGATTAAGAAAACTAATGAAAATATGGTAAATAAATGCTTTGAAAATAGACTCTAATTGAACTCATTGACTGATAAATGGAATAGCTTATTTAGCTCAAAATGATGAATATTTGTTGTGTATGTATGAGATTGTTCTTGCTTGCTCTCAGTCTTTTTGTTTATTAATTATCTTAAATCATTCCCAAAGTTCTATTCAATAGGGCTGATTTTATGGAATAAAGGGGTATTGATATTTAATAACAAATTTTTGTAAATCAAAATAGAATTCAGTTAGAATTCCTTTTTGTTGTTAGATTATTAATAAAGAATGAGACATCAATAACGAAAGGAATTATTTTGGGGACATTTCAAAAACTTAAATGCCTGAATACAAGCTTTCTCAATTCGTATGGTAAGATTCAAAATTTGTTTTCAAAACAAATCAAAACAAAAATAAAGTTTTTATTTCCACAAACAAATCAACAATTTAGCGAAAGGGAGAGCACGTCTGTCTATCCAGTGAAAAATAACTATGCAAATTCGCACCTTCCTCTTCATAACCCTTTTGACTTTCTCCTCAGTCAACTGTGAAAGCAAACTAGTCTAGATAATCGAACTTATCCGTCATGGAGCAAGAGGACCACTTGAAAATGCTTATGACTCAGAATCTCAGAGAGAAACCTTTGGATAACTCAACGAAGTCGGCATGCATCAGCACTATCAACTAGGTAATTAAATTAGACGTGAATATGTCATCGAAAAGCAGCTCATTTCCCCAAACTACAACCATTCCGAAGTTCTCTTTATTTCCACTCCTGTGAACAGAACCCTTATGAGTGCCTAATCTCATCTCATGGGTCTATTTCCTAACGGACCTACCCTTCCAGTGAGTTCCAAAGATCTGATCCTCCCACCTTATAAAAACATCTAATACCAGCCCATTGCTAACTCATTTGCTTTACCAAATGGTGTTTAGGCCTTCCCGATTTACACTGTCTCCAGTGATACCAAGTCGTTGCTACCTTATACTTGCCCAAAATACAACAAAATGCAATAAAAAAATTTCAAGAAAAACAGCGATTTCATTGCAGAAGTTGATGAAGCTAACAAGCAACTCTACTAAGATGTCAGCACAATGACAGGAGATATTTATAGGTCATTCCTAACATTAGCTGAATTCGAAGATGTCATGACCACTGATATTTTCCTTGGAAGACCGCTCCCAAAGGGTTTAACTTAAGAATAAATCACGAAGATCTAGCAGCTTCGATCGATTCTCTGGTTCTTAGCTGAAAAAGGTGATCCAGCTAAAGCCCTCTAATCGACGACTTTACAGTTCGTCTTGGATTAATTTGCGTTGAAAGCAAAGGGCGAATCAGCAAGGAAATACATTTTGTTATCAGGACATGACAGTAACCTTGTCAGAGCACTTCTTCTGCTAAATGGCTCTTCCCATGAGTGCTAGTGGTAAAAGTTTAGCAACAAGAACATAACAGCTTTGAATTGCGAAGATAGTCCTAAATTTGCTTCGAATTTGATCTTCGAACTCTGGAAAGACAGTGAAAAGTAATCTAGTAATTATAATTCTTATTTCGTGAAGGTTAAGTACAATGGGAAGTATATCTTTTTATGTGAGGAATCTGCTTATGAGTGCGGGTTAAATGTTTTCACGAAGAAAACAACTGAACAGTTAGGAGACTATGCGGAGTTATGCGACATTGAAACAGAAGAAGAATTAAGAGAGGACTACGAAAGTGAAAAAACAGAGAACATTGTGCTGACTGTGTTGTTGGTGTTTTTCATTTTGTCTACGATTCTGCTAGGGGCTGCGTTGTATAAGATCAAAAAGAGCCTAGATGCAGATAGAGCTTCTTAGAATCATGCTAGTGGGAACGTTGCGAACAACAACAACAGCAGTAGTGTTACATACCTTAATGGGTAGTAGCCTTTTTATTAAGAAATGCAATAAGTATGAAGCAAGAAAATTGCAATAGTTATATTTTTTCTATGTATTCATTTAATCTTCATAAGGAATCCATTTTTAATTAATAGTGTGTTTAGGCTGATATCTAAGTTTTGGGATTTTAAGAAAGAATCTTTATTTTTCATAAAAATATATCTCAATTAATTTATGATTCCAGTCAATTATTTGAATTTCAAGTCTAAATCATTCAAAAAGGAAGCTAATTAGTGGTTGCTATTTGATTTTATGATTAATTAGTGCTTTTTTAAAAGAAAAATGTTAAAATATTGTTTCGCAATTTATATTTGAATTAATTATGAAATTGCACACACAATTACATCATTTCGAAATTATTTGGATAAATAAATAATATTCTTTTACAGCATAAAAAAAGAAAACTAAAGCCATTTTGGATTAAATCACTATCTACACTTAAATGTTTATTTCTTATATGAGAAAGATAGACTATCAATCAATTATTTCAAATAAGGAATCGTTGGGAAGCTTAAGAACCTAATCAGGGAAGGGAGAAGAGGATAATAGGCTAGTTAATTTCTCAACGAACTTTTAATGGAAGAAGAGACTTAGAAAGGGGAAATATGAAAGAAGAAAAAAAAGAAAATATGTGAGGATGTTAAATTTCGCTTTGTCCAAATACATTAGTGGTGTGTGCGAGCGTGAGAAGGATGGAAAAGAGAAAGTTGGGAGTTCACGAGACAATAATAATCCGAAGAAAAAGGAAGAAAAACATCAAATCAAATATAAATTAAAAACAATAAATCGCACGCAAAAACAAAAGTACCACAACTTTCTAAAATATGATTAAAGATTACGACCATCTCTTCAAGCTTGTTATCATTGGAAACAGTGGTGTTGGCAAATCTTCATTGCTTCTGCGATTCAGTGACGATTAGTTCAGTGAGAGTTATCTTACGACTATTGGTGTCGATTTCAGATTCAGAACTCTGCCAATCGATGGAAAACAAGTCAAACTCTAAATCTGGGATACTGCTGGATAAGAGAGATTCAGAACAATCACGTCGGCTTACTACAAAGGTGCTGATGGTATCGTCTTAGTCTACGATGTTTCCGCGGAGAGCTCCTTCACGGATATTGATAAATTCTGGATCAGTGAAGTTGAAAGCTATGCTGAGAAGAATGTTTAACTTCTTCTGATTGGTAACAAGAGTGACTTAGACAAATAAGTCAGCACGGAGACTGCATAAGAGTACGCTAAATCGAAAAACATGGAATTCTTCGAAGCTTCCGCTAAGACATCCGATGCTGTCCAGTAGGCATTTTTGACTCTTGCAAGAAAACTCATGAGCAAGAGAGAAGCTTTGACTAAGCCTAAAGTTGGGTAATCTACTCCGACTCCAGCAGGGAATAGTCAACAGAGATCTTCGAATAATCAGACATTGTCTTAGAAGAACTTGACTGCTAAGAAAGAGAAAGACGGATGCTGCTGAGAAAAAGAACCCAGAAGAATTGAGAGAGACAGCATGGAGAGAAGCATGTAGAACGAAAAAAGGATTAAAGAGAGAGAAACGCAAAAATTGAGAGAGATATTCTTGATAGAATAGTTTGATTTCTATGTAAATCCTGAGATTGAGCTTCCTTATTTTTTTCTTAATTTTTCATGATTTCTTTCTGTAATAAGATGATGATCATAAGATGTCTTGTTTTTTTAGTTAAGGTTTATGATCGAAATATCATAGAAAAAGTATTTAAAAATAGAAATATGATAATTTACTAAATAATATTACTATTATTATTATCATAATGAAAGAAAAAAGAACAAGATAAAGATCATAAGCAATTTGAATTAGCACATTTTTGTGAAGTCTTTTTGTGAAAAGGGAAAAATAATAATGGGAGTTAATAGGAAAGAATAATTGAAAAAAGATGAAGGAACGAATAGAAAATAAAGAATTTGTGTGGTTATAGAGAATCAGAGAGAGATTAAAGGATATTCTATGATGTGAACATCACATGAATCTGTCTCATTAATGCTGTTTCCCTCCTCTTGGTTATGATTTTTTAGCTTAACAAAGTGTTTTTGTTTGTTATTTTGTGATAAATAAGCCCAAAGAAACTTAGTTAAGATAAAATGAGACCAAAAACACAATTGATTGTAGAGATAAAAATCAATCAGTAATGATAGTATTTAGAATAATAAGATAAAGGGAAAAAGAATGGATAAAGCCTTTTTAATTCAAAAGAGTATAACAAAGAAAATGTTGTCAAAAAGCACAAAAGAAAACTTAAAAAATTCATTTTTTTTTCCAATACAAAGAAAAGACATAAGTACAATTTCATGCTATGATTTTAAGAACCTTATTCCTTTAAGAATCTCCATATCCATCACTTAAGAATTGGCGGAATGGCTGATAATATTTGAATTTGAAAGAAACTAAGAGTAGGCAGCGTTTGAGCTTGAGAAATCATAAGTATTTCTAAGGATATTAATCCAAATAAATAGTCTCTTCCTAACCCTCTACACAGCTAGAATCTTAAAGTGTAATTAAAACCATCAATTTAGCTATCAACTCTTTCTCACTCATTCTTCCTGCAGATTCTCTCTCTTATTCTTTCATTTTATCCCTCCAATCATCTTCCCATATGGACATCCCTTCTGAGGAACCTCTGGATATCTAAGAATCCAGTCTTCCGTTGTTCTTTTGTTCTCGCCATCCTAAATTCTAGCTTTCCCTTGTCTGCACTGACACGCTTTCATGCACGCATCCTGGATTAGTCTGTGCAATATGCATTCAAGAATCCCATCTAACTCATAGTGTCTGTTGCCTATCTGACATAATATCTCAATGCACATAGCTCTATAAACCAATTTTCCTAGCGCAAAAAGGCAATCCTTATCAGAAAATAGAAGAAATCCCATGGAAAAATAAGTAAAATAAGCTGATTAGCCCTCTTGCTTAACTTGATAAAGCAGTAGAAAACACCTTGGAGATTTTCAGCCATTGCAAAGCGAAGATCAACTAGATATTCTATTAGCTAGAATCAGCATTAAAAGATCATGTTGTTATGCTTAGAAAGCAAGCATTCACTAGTCTAGGCGATGTGGGTGAGATGCTGAAGTTTATTCATCAGCCAATCGATGCAAAAGAACCTTTCAAGGAACATCGAAAACTCTAATAATAACTCAGAAAAGTTCTATCAAAAACGAATAAAGATCATAACAACAATGAATGTCAAGATAATACAATTACTTATTCAACAACAACAATGCCAACAACACATTATACCTCTAATACCCAACAGTAACAATGCGAATAAGAAAATGATTAAGTCAGCTCCCCTGAAACGGAATCAATCTTTCATTAGGATGAGACTGTAACAAAGCAGGAATACTTTGAGGAACTTGTAAATCGAGTGACAAAGACACTCAATGGTAAAACACAACTTATCTAACCACTAGATGAATATGTCTGCAATCATATTGAAGGTCTAGCGGAATTCTAATGTCAAGTTAAAATCACAATCGATGCCTTAATAGAGCAAACTGCATCGTTACTGCATGCATGCTAGGAATCGAATAAATGAATAAGAGATAAATGAATAAAATTCTGTAAAAATCACAACATAATCACTATTCTCCACTTTAAGAATGAGCAGCTGCTGTTTCCTTCCTTTTCTTCAATTTTATCCACAAAGCAGTTGGATTCTTAAGCATTTTGTCTGAGAAAATAAAAGCTAACATTGGCAGCTTTAGCAACATAAATGAACTTCCTCAGTATCAGGCTATTAAAATAAAGGTTTTTTAGAAAATAAATAATGGAATTCAAAAGAGTATTTGTATTGAAAATAAAGCAAATTCAGCAGAAGTTGCATCAATACATCAATAAAAAATGCGTATTTGTATTTCCTTTGAAGTTTTTCACCCAATTTGAGTCTTTGGCGCATATTTTGAAAAATAAATCAATTAAATCAATGGTTTAGTTTTAATAACCCCATTAATTCGACCGTCAACCACTATTATCTCAAGTACCTTATTTGTTTGCTAAGGAAAAAATTGAGAAAAACTTTCAGATTTCAATCATTTCGCTGAAAGGAAATCCCTCATTTTAATAAAGAAAGTTTGGAGAGGATTGTGCAAAATCAAATGAATATTCTCAGGGCAGTTTATTTTTGAGATCAAATTTAAGAGGGAAGTTTGGTAAATCAATAACAAAAACAAACAAATAAGATTCAAAACAAATAATT
>Ga0302271_10002873_pt1 | contig 15097 bp, 6 predicted proteins | sample III_Bog_N1_1_FD_198767 | JGI IMG/M metagenome (GOLD analysis project Ga0302271, IMG submission 198767) | Peat permafrost microbial communities from Stordalen Mire near Abisko, Sweden - III_Bog_N1_1 | ecosystem: Environmental > Terrestrial > Soil > Wetlands > Peat | place: Sweden: Abisko... | reverse complement strand
ATATTTTCAAAAAAAAACAAAGGAATAGCTTGTTGATTTGAGGGAACAATTTGAAGGATACTTAGAGATAAGCTAGGTTTTGGAGTTTTAAGAGAAAAAGAACGAATAATGGTTGAAGAAGATACTAATTACTCAAACGCTAATAAGTCACTTTAGAGAAGCGATATGCTAGATGATAAAACCAGTAGCCATTTTGGCAATTAAATCCAAAAATAGCCAGCTTTTCTCAATAATAGATTTCTACATCTTCCAAATACATTTTCGCCTATCATAGGCACTTTTCCAAGAGGAGAGGGAATCCCAAGATAAGGATTAGATATCAAGGCTATCATCACAGATGCTTCTAATAATGTTCACTGGGATTAATAGCAAAATGGTGATTGGGTGTGTGTAATCTGTGGAAACTTGAATTTTTCCTTTAGAACTTCTTGTAATCGCTGTCATAAGCAAACAAAAGAACGTAACTCAAGGCTGAAACGGCTTATTAGAGCTTAGAACGGAGGTTCCTCACAAGGATAATAGCAGCAATAACCGAAATAGGGTACTTAAAATAGTCAAATCCATAATTTTAAAGCTAATAAAATAAGTCAAGAAGGATTTCCTTACAAGAAAAGTCCAAAAAACCATCCTTCTTGTATGAGCAATGACAAAGAAAATGTAAGAAATAATACGTCTACGAATTGTTAACCTTCATCTTTGAATATATTTGCGTAAGAATCTAAAAACTCCTTAACCAATTAACAATCTTCAGTACTGCAAGAATCCATTTTAAATTCAAAGAATCTTAGAAAATAAATGAAAAAGTTGAAATCCACAGATTAAATTTCAGGATAAGTGGAGGAAATAACTCCATAATAATCTGTGTCATTTTATCCATAAAATCAAAACAATACTGAAGATCATCTGTAGGAAAAACATGAATGCGGAGGATTAGAGATCGATGAGAACATAAGAGCAAATAGAGGATTCAACTCGATATTGCTTTAATTAACACCTCAAAAGGGATATTACACACTAGATGAGGAAATATCAGAAGATAAAGTAAAATGTTTAAATACTTAATAAATAGAAATGTGTTAGAAATATGAAATGAAAGAAGATCTAGAGGAAAAAGAAAATGATCAAGATCATCGGTTTGAGCAAGAATAATATGTGAATTAACTGCTTATGTGACTCAAATTATTGATGTTTTCAGCAAAGTAGAGTTAAATAAATTGCTAAAGTTGTTCAGCATGAATCAATGGTTAATAGTCATGGAGATGAATGATGAATTCACACAGAAAGCGCCCAGAATATCCCCTTGGTTTTTAGATCTGCGTATGCAAAATGTCGAAGATAGTCTCTCTATTAAGGCAACATTAAATGAGTTATTAAGAGAATAAAAATAGGCGATGATGTTCATTTTCATCTGTTACTTTATAATATATTTTTAAATAAAATCTTACTCGTTTTTGGATATATTATGCTAGCTTCTCAATTTAAGCAGTTTCTTCGGTTGTTCCAAGAAGAACTTCACTGAGAGATGCGCGTTAAACGAAAATAAAACATATTTTTATGATGAAAAATTACAGCAAGAAGGTAATGTTACTCTATTATAATATCTTCAAGTGATCGATCAGTATTGTTGAACACAAACAGATCATCTAAGGAGTAAAAGAGAGTTCGATTTATGCGAGATAACTCTGAATACACGTCTTTATCGAAATAATCCTGGAAAAATGATGGACAAGTCATCAAAATACATGAAGTAAATTTGAAGTATTTGCTACTTGAAATTAGTAGACCACATCTTTGGTGTAGGATTCAAACAGAGAATTGAGACTTTTGTTTATTCTCCAAGCTTCCAAGCTCACCTTATGTTTACAACCATTAAATTAAAGCTAATTTCTTAGCACAAAATTTTTTAGTTTTTACATCTTATTTAAGCCTATTTTAAATCAGCCAAATATGCAGAGAGAACAATGCATATTTCACAGCGACTATCTCAGAATCATTGCAAGCTTGTCAAATAATTAAGATTAGGCATTTGAGTCTTGTTTATTGTTTATTTTTGTATTACCTTTTGAGAATCCTTCACTGAACACATACAACTCTATCTCCTGAATGATTTCGAGAGCATACGGCCTAAATATTGTTCAAATAATCATTGAGATTGTTTTGTCCTCAAAAACTAATACCTTCGAATGAAAGGATTGAGAAGTTTCTTGAGAGGTGAGTTGTGAGATCCTGTTTCGTCTAAATTGAACTTTAAAGCATCTTAATGCTGAGGGAAAGTAATTAATCCAAGAATTAGCAACTAAAGAAAATAGGTACCTTAGGTTTTTAAAGGAAAGGAGTAAATTCATCTAGTGCTTTTCTTCTCAATACATAACATCAAATCAAAAAAAGATATCAGCAATATCATTTACTTCTGAGATGATAAAGGCGATGAAGATGTTGAATATTAATGGAAAGTCTTATGAAAAGAGCTAGATTGTATTAAAGAATTACAGCCTTGTCTGGATGATATAACTCCAAGTTTCTTCAGTATGCAGCTCATAAAAACGTAGTAAAGAGACTCAAGAGATTTCGAAATAATAATATATGATTGTTTGGTTTGATTTAAGAAAGATTTTGGTGTGAGTTTTCTAGATTAAAGTTAATAATTGAATTTTAACAAAGACTAATATTGTTAACTTTACCATCAAATATGTTTTTGTTATGCAAAACCAGAATAAATCTAAAAATGTTTACTGTTATTATTCGATCACTTTGATGTTTTGCAGAATCAAAATTGTAATTAAAACAATCGAATATTTCTTAACATTTATATTCTTTTTTAAAAGTTGTTTAATATTTCTGCTTTCTACTTCTTCAAACGAATGATAATAATCTATAGACTTATTTCTAAATAAATTAATATAATTTAGGCAATTAATTCTTCGTTTCACTTAAGTAGAAGTAAAAATAAATTAGTTTTTGAGGGATAAAAACTTGATCAAAGAAATCAAAAAGCAAAACACACATTTTTATTCTTAAACTTATCATTCTTACTCCATGGCAAACTCCACAATCTTCTCCCCTTAAAAAACGATCCTCTCCGAATAAAGAGGTTATTATTCTTATCGAGGGTTAAAAAACCCTGAGAAGTCATGCAAGTTCTTTTAATAGACTCTTGTTGAAGATTGCTCTTATGTTAAAGTCGTCAAAAGTTATTTTCGACCCTATGAAGCTGTTCCATATTACACACCGAGCCCTCAAAGAAAGCGATCTCTTTCACCAGTTAGCAGCCAAACAAATGAATCATTCAGAAACCCTCGAGTTCTTTCTGCAGGAATGGGAATAAGAAAACCATTAATCCCTTATAATCCAGAAGCGTAGCGAAGTAGAATTTATTCTTCGTAAGATTCTAGATATTTTGGCAACAGGTCATCTAATATTGAAATTGGATGCTCAAGTGAGAGATCTAATGAATGGAAAACAACTTATTAAAAATCTTTCCCCAGAAAGTAGACATCCAGTAAATTCACAAACAACCCAGCAATTCAATCATACAGAGTCAAATGGGATTGGAAAATGGAAAGAAAGCCATGAGATAAAACGAAACATTGATATGAATGTTGTCTTTAATTAAATGTTTTTGTGGGAAAACACATCAAAATAGTTTGATTTGAACTATTCTTTAAAATAAGCTAAATAACTTATTGCTACATTAAATATAAATTGCAATGCATATTCACAGTTTTAATTAGTAAATATTCTGATCAGATAAGCAAGGTTATTATTTTTATAATATGGATTCAGAAAATAGCTTGAAAGAAGTATTTTAAAGTAAAATACTAATATAATCGAAGGATAAGTTTAAAAAGGAAGATCAAAGAAAAAACAAATAATGAACCAAATGCGCTGATTATTTCATATAGAAAATTAAGAGATATCTTCAAAAGTGGGTGATTTTGAATTTTTGCGTGATTAAAAAGTAGCAACTAGAGATAATTAATGATGAGAAGAGGAGTATCAAATTCAAGGTAGTTGTTGTGTATGTGTGATAGTTTTGAATTGAGTTTTTGAAATGGCTTATTTTCTAGGAAGTCACAAGGATCCGTAATTTTATAAAATGAAGCTGGAAAGATGGTAAGAAGAGATTGTTTCTGGATTGTAGGTGTAAATTTAGGTATTTTAAAATAGGAAGAGAAGCTCAAGACACTCAAGTAGGCTATGGATAAGCAGAAAGATCAAAGGGAAGATAAGTAAGATATTTTTGATGCTAAAATGATATTCAAAATGTATGCACAATTTGTTTTTAGTATGAGGACAAGTGGATCCAGATGGAAAGCAGCTGCGACTAATATCCCTCTCAATAGTAAAACAAGAATCATATTTTCTATGATTGTATGTAAACTTGTAAGTTAATATGCACATGTGCCCTAGATTATGCTGCAAAGGTGCTGGACAAAAAGACTTAGCCTACTTCTTCATCTTCTGGAAATTTTACAGCTTAGCCTTCAATCTTAAAGAGCGAAATGAAAAAAACTTCTACAGTTCAAGCACCCAAAATAACATTACCTCTTTCAAGTAATTGTGAAACTATTTATTTGCTATGATTTTCAATAATCTGTTAACTTTTAGGACCAAACTCATCGAGATAATCTGCGACAAGAAATGGAAAAGAAAACAAAATATCGATGAATAACTCTCTATGGAAAACATAAGAATAACCTTAATCAGAACGACCTCCTTCTTCTTCGTCTTCTTTGGCGTCTGGCAGGAAATCAATTGAAATTTCTGCAGGAAGACCAGCAAGTGGATCATTCTCTTTAAGACCTGGAAGTGTTAAATCTTCAACAAGTTCAATTAGATAAAAAGTTAATGCTGATAATAGCAGTTTAGATATGAGTAGTTCATAAAGAGATGAAGAAGAGAGTCTTTCTAAGACTAATTCCAATAAAATTATCAGCAGAAAATCTATGGCTTAGACTAAACTCAATGAGTTAATGCCCTCTTCCATCAGTGGAACAAAGAAAAAGGAATAAATCATTTAGCATAAGGGAGACACTGCTGTAGCTTCTAATATCTTAAAACATTTGGCATTTTAGAAAGAAATTCAAAAGGAAGTTCATTAGTTTTTAACTACGTTAAATCTGACACAGTATCTCAAGGTCTTTGAGGATAATGGGTTTGATGACCTAGAAACGATTGAAGGTAACAATGTTATCTATTCTTTAACATAAACATCATGATTCGTCTCAGTTTTAGAATGGCTAAATGAAACCTAATTGAAATTTTATATTTTTTTAGAGATATCTACCGAGTATATGAATTCGATGAAGATTCCAGCTGCTCATTAGATTAAAATCATGAATAGAATAGAGATACTTAAAAAAGAAAAGAAGGAAGTCGAAGAGTTGCATAGGAAGAAGGATCTTAAAGATTCAGTTAGTGAGAGTGAGAGCTCGAAGATTAAAAATATTGTTCTTTATCCGAAAAAAGAGATCCCTAAAAAATAAGAAAAAGTAATTGTTCCTGTGTAAAAAATACAAAATCAAACCACGAAAGTAGAGAAATCAAGTGAAGCCTCTGGAGGAGGAGAATTACTTTAAGGAACATTTGATGAGCAAGAGTCACACAATTCATTCTTGGAGGCATTAATGCAATTTAGAGGATAGAAGAAATTACCAGAGGAGCAGGTTGTGAATGAAACTGAAAATACAGATACTTAAAAGAAGGGAGTCAGGTAAGATGAGAATAATCAAAACAAGAACATAGCAATTTAAATCTAATACATAATTATATGCTAATTTCATGCAATTTGACTCGAAAGGTTTGCAGAGGATGTAGCTGATAATGAAGGAAAAGGTAAAATCGGAAGAAAAAACAAATCTTCAGATGTTGCTGTTGTTGAAGATGGCACAATCCGAGGGAGTGTATCTATGATTGTGTATCCTCCAGAAGTAGAAGAAGGAATTGATAATAAACAAACTAGCAAGCCAGTTACTTCGTTTTTTTTCTATTCCACTGGAGAAAACGAAGAGTGGTCAAATGCTGACTATCCTTCTTCGTAGGATGCAGGGATTGAAACTACAAATCCAGCAAGATTGCCGAAAAGAGACATACATAAAATATCTTGCTATTAATGCTATAAGCTTGTGGAAGTTGGAACAGAGAAGACTATGAATATTAAGAATTTCTGTAGTGATAAATGTCTGGCTTCATATCAAGGAATATCGCAAGTAACAATTGTTTGAGGATTAAGAACAGCTTGTAATGTCTTTTTTGTTTTTTTGTTTTTTGAAGGTGAGATGTGAATGTGGTAAGATTGTTTTAAAGGAAGACTGCTGTTTTGTGAGAGCTAAATGGTATTGTTCAGAATCATGTGCACTTGGATTGCCTTCAAAATAAGAAGAAGAAGCAAATAGAAAAGAAATATAGTATTTAGATGAAATAGATGAACCAATAGTAGACCTTGAATTTGGTTCTACCCATTCGAAAGTAATGAGTTTAGATGCACTAGAAGATAAATATAAAAACATGAGATAACCTTCCAAAGAGCGTTAAAACAAGCAACTAAAATGAAAGTAAGGAGGAATGGTTGAAACTGCAGTTCAGGCAACTTTTATGTATAAATTAATAAGAATCTAATGGCATAATTTTATGATAAATATTAATAAAATATGCTTAGATACTGTGTGCATGATAAAACTGTAATTTTGCCAATGCAAACAAGTGTAATGTTTAGCTTAATTTTAATCCCCTTTTTTTGAGAAAATATCCCCTTGATTACAGAATTGAATTTCGATGAGCTAAATTCTCATAAGCCGTCTATTAATTCATCCCTTAACTAAACACTCTCAGCACCACAATATAAATATATTGATCAAACTAATAGAATGATATTATGAGTCATATTTTTTTGATTATTTCTATTATCCTTAGTGCTTTCAAAAGTATTAAACCAAGAAAGTGGATAATATAGACGAAAGGGGGCAAAAAATAACAAGTGATTAAAAACTGGAGGGAGAGATAAGAGTGGATAAGGGGGAGAGGAAGAATAAAAATAAAAATAAATAAAAAAACAATTGAATTAAGCAAGAAGACAAGAGGGGAAACCCATAGGAGGTCATACTAAAGGGAATAAAGTGAGGAGAGTGGGAATCGGATTTCGATATATATTAACAATGGTAAGAGTGAGAGAGAGAATAACAGCAATGGAAGAATAAATAGCATTTTGTTTATGATATTTGGTAAAATGATTTACGCAACTTTATTTTTTGAAAGCAGAATAACAATAACGAGACAAAGAAGATTGACAAGTATAATTTCTAGTTATCGAACGTGCTAGGATAAGGTTCTTTTGGAAAGGTTTTCAAGGGAAAAAATACAGAGAATGGATAATTAGTTGCTATTAAGATGATCGAAAAGAAGTAGATCTAGAACGATGAATACTTGATGAGTGGATTGTTCTCGGAAATCTAAATCATGAAGAAATTAAAAAGCGAATATGTTGTTGATCTCATCGATGTGCTCGAAACATCCAATAACTACTACATCATTTAGGAATATTGTGATGGCGGCGATTTTAGATCGGAACTGAAAAAACGTAAAAATCTAACTGAGCCAGAAGCAATCAATGTGCTGAAGGATTTACTCACGGGATTCATGGATCTTCTGAAAAATGGAATTATCCATAGAGATTTAAAACCTGAGAATATACTTATCAAAGGGACACAGCATAAATTAGCGGATTTTGGGTTTGCACGAACGGTTGATAATTTTCAAAGATAAATGCTAACTTCTCTTGTAGGCACACCGCTTTATATGAGTCCGTAGATTCTCATGCATGAGAAATATGTAAAAAAAGAAATAATGAAATTTTTAACATTTTTAGTGTAACAAAAATAACGTTTTTGATAAAAAATTTTAAAAACAGACAGCAAAGAGCGATCTCTGGTCTTTGGCGTTCATTTTCTATGAGATGCTTTATGGCAGAACACCATACACTGCAAATTCTTAGTATTAACTTGTTAAAAACATCTAAACTAAGCCTTTGGAATTCGATCCTTCGTTTGATGTCTCAGATCTTTCCAAAGATCTCATTAAAAAATGTTTGAAGATTGAAGAAGGACAAAGACTAGAATGGACTGATGTGTATAAGCACCCAGTGTTTTAGGGTCATTTTTAGCAATTCACTAGTTAATTTGATTAAATGGAAGACAAAGCAAAGTACATTATCAATGAAATGCGTCTTAATGTCTATAAAAATAGAATAGATTTAGAGGAACTCTTTTAGAAATACGATTACACCCATGATTCTAATCTCGAAATGAAAGAATTCTCTAAGCTCATGAAATCCATAGATCCTTCACTTGAGCGCTCTGAGATTGAATACATCTTTAACAAATTCGATGACGATAAAGACAACAATATTTCTTTTGAAGAATTCACAAAATGGCTGTCAAACAATGATGTTGTCATGAGCACCAAATTGTCGGCACACTAAGGTCAAACTCTTGCTAGGTAATTTGAAATTATTGGATGTTTTTGATTATTTTTCTAATCTAATTTCTTTATTCTGCAACAGACAAAACACTTAAAATGGAACAAATTCGCCTGCAGGACAACAGGCACCATCCCAATAACCACAAAAACCAGGTGGATATTTAGGCTTAATGAGCAACATAAACACAGGTAACATGACCCTAAGTAGGAAGGATTCCATGGAAAGAGCAAATTTTGCTATAAAGCGCTTGTAATTCGCTATTCAAAAATACAAAATAAACTTAGGTGAATTATTCAGTAAATTCGACAAATCTGACGACAAGCAGTTAGACATGTAAGAGTTTTCTCGATTATTAAAGAAAGTTGATCCTGATTTAACTGAAGAAGAGCTGAAATGCTCCTTCACTATCTTCGATAAAAACAACGATTAGAGCATCACATTCAATGAATTCTTCGAGACTCTTTAGGAAATTTCTTTTCTTTCGCTACAAATGCAACGACAGCAGCAACAGCCACCAAACAATGGAGGATAAGCAGTGAACTATGCTTCAAACCCAACTTATTCGAATGCATAGTAGCAATAGTAATTTCAGTAACAGCAAGGATATTACTACTCCAATTAACCAGGGTAGAACCATCCATAGTGAGAGTGAATAATAATAATGATATCTGGTTATCTTACTTGCTTTGTTATGCTTATTTGTTTTAATCCCTCCCCTTAATTCCTATGTCTGTATTACTTAATATTCCTTCATTTATGTTCCATATCCTCGAGAATTTATCATGATGCTTGCTGATTCAATTTAACAACAACAAAAATAAACTTATTCTTTCAATTTCATTTTCTTGTAAGGGATAAAATGTTTCAAATTCAATATGTTTATTGGTGACATGCAAAACATTTTATAAAATCTCAGGATGTGCAAAAATTTTGTCAATTGTATTCTTAATTAAGCAACATCAAATGGGATAATAGCTATCTAAGAGTGTTGTATTATCATTTTCTTCACTTCCAGATGATTAATCTAATGTTTAGTCCTAATAGAAAAAACAAAACAGCTGAATAGCAGAAAAACGAAAAAGGTAAAGTAAAAATAGAAAAAATTGCATTTTTCTCAAGGGAATAAAATGAGTTTTACTTCTATGAAAAAGCTTAGCATTTGTGTAGTTGAAGCTGTGGAATTGTTCAAGGCACTAATTGTATTTAGATCAAAAGGAAGATGCGCTGGATCTTCAAATGATTAGTTGAATTGAATGTTATCGAACTCAGGTATAATTTTCAATCTTGGGGTAAATTTCAAGGAAGGAGAAAGTGACATGAGAAAGGAAATCAATTCGAAGTATGTCCCCAACGTAATGCCGAGACTATTCAAGATTGATAACAAATATTTATGGTGAAATAGGGTATTTTAAAGATGAAAAGAGAAAGAATAGTAGCAATAAATGAAAGGACATTTGATAATTATTTTTTACTGTTGGAGCGTGAATGAGCATTTAGAGGATCCGATGAGAATACCGATTTTGACTGCTTTGAGATAAACCGTTGTAGTTTTGAAATCAAATGCTCTGAGATTCCTGATAGCCAGTTGAAGGATACGATTATGATCAACTAGATTGTCAGTATTGAGGTATTCGTCTCTAAATTCAACAAAAAACAACCATTTTTCTAGCCAATGAACATGTTTTAAATAAAATAGTGAAAATATACTATTTTTTACTGGAAAAATATCTGAAGATTAGTTAACTTAGGTATTGCAAGATATCTAAGGGAATTAATTATCATGCATGCTCTGTTAGTATCATACCAGCCGTATTATGAGAGATCGATTTGTAAGTGCTCCAATTCCTTCAAAGCAGAGAATGCAAATATGAATTTTTGTAATCCTAAGCCACTCATACAACCAACGTTCGATCTAGGAGTAAAACAACATAATAATAAGCTAGGTTGTATATTTAATATTCTTATAATTTGAATTACTTCAAGTCGATAGAAAGTACAATTAAGCTTGGAGAAAGACACGTTATATGCTTGCTGAGGTGATAAAAATTTGAATCGGACAATAAGCAATTCCTTTATGTCAAATAAAATGATGATCAACAAAAAAATCAATCATCAAATATATTATATTGTTCGGTTACATGTATTGAAGATTGATTTTAACTTCAAGGAGGTTGCTGCATTCTTTGGAATTAAGAGAACTTAACAAAGAGCATATCCCTGAGGAACTTAGTTGATGTGAGTCGATTGCATTCCTTTTTGTTAGTTTCAAAATATTAGAATTAGAGAGGAGAGTGATTTGGACAAAGTTATTGAGACTGTGGGAAAAAAAAGGAGGTTTTACGATAGCTGGAGATTAAATGAATTAAGGGCTTTAAGATATTTAGCAGCAAGTTAGGATAGTTTCATGAGAACACTTGTAGTCACGCTAGTATTGTTGAAGAGCAGTTTAAGCTGCTCGAGGTTCGGCCAAAGACAGAAACATTAGCTGATTGTTGTTAGACAGAGGCTATGCAATTAGGAGTTATTCTGGAATGAAAAGTGGAGTTATTTAAGTGAATATGTAGATATAGTCAGTGCAGTGTAAAGATCCTTGATGATTGTGGATTCATTCAAATAGCAAGCGCTGTGGTTTTATTATTAAATAAGGGAAACAATCAGTGAAATGAAATATCTTAAATTAATAATATTTTAGTGTTTTTCCTTGAAGAATAATTGATAAAAAGGAACAATAATCAAAATGGAATTTTAACTCAAGTTTGATGTCAAGCATGGTGAGAGAAGAAGGTAATACACCGCCTAACGATCTGATAACTAAGCTCATTGAAATGTAGGAAAACTGCAAGTTTATGTGAAACTTTTAGACAAAAGTCACTTATTTCATTAGGTTTTCTAATTATTCTAGCTGATTTTCGCGGATAAATAGCTAGTCCCTCCTTAAATAACTGTAAAAAAAAGGAATTTTAATTCTATTTTTAATAAATATTTCATGGTTTTAAAATCATTTAGGATTTTGAGATCTATTCCCTTATTTTTTTACCTCAAATCAAGAGAGACTTCGCTTGACTAATTCTCGATATCTATGATTTTAACTCCATTGATGGTTATCTCAAACTTGTCACGGTTTTTCTAAGCTGTAATTGATTGATTTGCTATTGAAAAAAATTCATACATCAACCAAAATGCATTTTCTGTCCTATGAATTTAGAAATAAAAAAGCATAAATTGGTAAAGATGGGGAAATAACATTAATGTTAAGGTTAATTGTATGTTTGTTACTCTATATCAATGGAGATTGTTTTGAATATGTTGCTAAGATGTTTTAAGCCTACAAGAATATTTCTTAACTCTTTCTTTGTCGACGAGAGTCTTTGTAGAAAGAGGTGTAAAAGAAGATGTTCAAAATAGTAAACAAAGAAGGAAAGTGATGCTGTGTATTGATTGCTTGGTGGTTACTCTTTGATTTTGTGGATGCAAAGTTGCAGAGAATTAATTTCTTAAATGAAGAAAGTAGAATTGTTGAGTTTTAAGAGGATTTAACTGAGATGGTCGATACTCTCTATTTGGATTTCTAGACAATTGTGATCGTTCTTTTTTCTTCCAATCCAAGTCTTGCTGAAGTTGTAGGAAAAAATAAATAGATTTTTAATGAAAATCTCATTTTAGAGAATAATACTGTCAGAAGGCAAAATCATGAATTACTCGGATAAGGAGATGATAAATGTGGAGAGGGCAGCACGGGAATGTGAGAAAAGATCCATGAAGTTAAGCAGCTATGTGTTCAACTAGTTAATTTGATTTCTCATATTCGAAGGGAAATGCTGTCATTTTAAGATAAAAACAAACGAAATTTGGCAGTTTTTTGTATTTTTTGCTGTTTTTTCATCCTGTCTATGGGATTTAATTTGTGAATTTGCTGTTTCTGTCAGTGAATCTATTTTTTGTTACCTTGAATTTGAATTTCTAGATCTATTTTGGAAACTCTTCAAGCTCAAAACACTTCCGAGAAACTTGTGGCTCGATGTAGAGTAATTCATTCCTAGACAATTTTCAAACCAACAAGTCATTGAATATTCATTTCTAAATGGAACTTTCAAAAATATAGAGAGTTTCTCATTTTTATAAACTTAAAGTACCCTAATTCTAGTCGAAAGCTTCTAAGCACTGGAGGTAGCTTTTTGATGTTTGCAGAAAGTAAATGAAATCCTCTCTCAGTGACATGAGAGTCTTCTAAACTAACTGCAAGTTTTTGGAGATTTCTAGGAAGCAATTGAAGAGATGTTGCAAAACATTGAAAAACTGTATCTCGATCATTTTCTTCTAATCCTCTAAAAGGACAAATGAGAACAAATTAAGAACTTTAATGTAAATATTATTTTTTTTGTTACAGCATATCTAGATAGAACGAGCGGAGATATGGAGAAAACGAAGAAAATGACTAGAAAAACTCATGGATAACACTGGCTTCTGTGAAAACTGCATTCCTGAGACTGAGCTATAATTTCTGCAGCTTTTGGTCCGAGAAAGAAATGAGTTTCTATTCTTCAATCCACCGAGAGAAATTGATCCCATCAAAGGTTTCGTTTCTGTAGAATGACGAAAAGGAGGAAAATGATTTGTGATGATGGATGAGATTACTACATTTAATGTAGATTACATGAATTCGAAGAAAAGTCCTTCTCTTGTTTTGATGTAATTACTCTGAACTCTGAGAATAAATGTTGAAATTAGCGTTAATTCAGTAAAGTTCTAAAAAGATAAATAATTTACTGCGACACTGTTGCACAAAGTAGCTAATTACCAAGTCTACTAGGAGAGACCAGTCTTAAATCATGGATATCTTCTGCAATACTTAGGTAAAAATGTATTTTAATTAGCATAAAAGAAAAAATAGTTTTTAGGAATAGTGTACTCTATCTCTAATATTCTAATCTTTCCTCGATATTTCTCAAGAGAATTCAGGAGAATTCCTATGGATTATTCGCTTTCCTTGCATCTAAAAAATAATAAAAATAAAATCATGCAATAAATACTTATAAAGATCAATTTAAGCTGATTACTTTGTTTTTAACATGATTTTGTTGATTCTTGTCCCAGGGAAATGAATAGATCTCAAAATATGCATGGAATCCTCACAATCCTAATATTATTCTGGATTCCTGATTTAAAATTCGTCATTACCACAATTTCTAAGATTTTAGAAAAAATTAAGAACTTTTACTTGATTGTAACTGAAAGAGCTCTGAATTTATTAGCGAATTTAGTTAAGAGGCATCTCAGATTGTTTCCGAAATCGCTGTAGATCTTCTTTGTTCCTTTGGAGAGTTGACTTCAAACAAAAAAATAAATTAATTATTTTATTCATTACAATTTTATCTTTGAGAAAGAAAAAAACAATGACACAATTCAATATGTTTTATCATGATATTTCTCCTTGCTTACTTGACTTCGATGAAAAGTTCCTTTTGATTTAATTTTACTGAGAAGTTCATGCTGTCATTCAGTCACCCATCAAATTTAAAATATACAAATATCGACCAAAAAAATCAATCATAATAAAAAGCAAACCCTAAAACGAACGTGAAGGTTATCAGCTAAGTGGGCAGTTTTAAGAGTTCATTGAGCACTTTTTCATGGCCAAAGAAATTCTCCAATTATTAGCATACGCTAAATCGAAAGTGCAGATGCCTTATGTGCTTAGGAAGTGATGAAAAATCACATATTTCTACTTCCTCAGAACGACGCATGTCTTTCTCCAAAAACACATTTCTGTGAAAAAATTAGAAATTAAGGTAATTTTGTCAAATGGGGATTGTATGAAAATAATTTTATTCCTTCAAAGAAAAAATATATTAAAAAGTGCTCAGATGATTCGTATTAATTGTTTATTACCTCATGTCAATCGCCACGAAGATAATATGCTCTGGAATGGTTGAAAGATGTCTCCAAAATCTACTTAACTTGTGACGTGAAAGATGCACTCCTCTATTTGTGAAAACAAATCATTCAAATCATTTTAAATCCTTGAAATATTGTGTAAATCAATTGCTTAATTGTTACTAAAGGTTTATTTTCAATATTTTTTGATTCAATTTGATTTGCCCCTTGTAGAGCTTAAACAACTGTGGAAAAGTCCACAATTCCATATTTCTTGTGTTTATTTGTTTTAAAGGTATTTTTGTTTATCGTGTTCAGACGAAGACACTAAATTAACCTAGATAAGCAGCTACACAACAAACACTGTTATGGTTAAATAATTTTATCCACACTTAATATTTTAATTTTTATTTCTTAAATAAAAAGAATGAAATATTGATAAAGAGGGATTTGGATTAATATTGTAACACGCCAAAAGACTAAATATTTGAATTGTTGTGGTTGTGAATCAAAACATGGTGTTAGTAAGACGGAACAGGGAAGAGTTGTAGGTGAAAATTAATATGAAGAAAAAAGGACTATTCTAAATGCAAAAATATAGGAAGAAGCATTCAAAGTTAAATGAACAAGGTTCTTAATAAAGTCATTGAAGTTTTAAATGCATTTTGAACTAATTTTTAAAATAAATTGCCACTGTTTTTTTTGGAAAAAGGGGTTGGGGTTGGGGTTGGGGTTGGGGTTGGGGTT
>Ga0302271_10002871_pt1 | contig 15111 bp, 6 predicted proteins | sample III_Bog_N1_1_FD_198767 | JGI IMG/M metagenome (GOLD analysis project Ga0302271, IMG submission 198767) | Peat permafrost microbial communities from Stordalen Mire near Abisko, Sweden - III_Bog_N1_1 | ecosystem: Environmental > Terrestrial > Soil > Wetlands > Peat | place: Sweden: Abisko... | reverse complement strand
TTGCAAAGTGTGTTACTCTCACTTGTTTAAATCTGTTTCTCGGTTTTAATAATATTGGTGAGAATGGTGCAAAGTATTTAGGAGAAGAAATTGCAAAGCGTGTTACTCTCACTTCTTTAAATCTAAAGCTCAGCTGTAATAGAATTAATGAGAATGGTGCAAAGTATTTAGGAGAAGGAATTGCAAAGTGTGTTACTCTCACTTGTTTAAATCTGTTTCTCGGTTTTAATAATATTGGTGAGAATGGTGCAAAGTATTTAGGAGAAGAAATTGCAAAGCGTGTTACTCTCACTTCTTTAAATCTAAATCTCAGCTGTAATAGAATTAATGAGAATGGTGCAAAGTATTTAGGAGAAGGAATTGCAAAGTGTGTTACTCTCACTTCTTTAAATCTAGATCTCATCTGTAATAGTATTAGTGATAATGGTGCAAAGTATTTAGGAGAAGGAATTGCAAAAAGTGTTACTCTCATTTCTTTAAAGCTAATTCTCATAGGTAATAATATTGGCAAGAATGGTAATAGAAGATTAGAATAGTTAGTTATCAAAGCAAAGAGATTGATTTTGTATTGCATTCTGTCGGATCGACAATAGTATTGAAAAAATTGAATAAGGATTTTCAAACCGTTTAACTCACTTCTCTAAAACTAAATTAATAATAATTGAAATATCATTGATTTTTTTATTTCAATTCAAGTGGCAAAAAAAGATACTTATCGGCACTTGATTACCACAAATTTATAGATTAAAAATAAAGATCTTCTGAAATTAAAATTCTAAAAGGTTTTTCTGAGACATTCCATCTCATCAATTGTATTATTGTTCCTTGAAATCTATTTGAAAAAGTAAAACAACCTTCTTAGAATCTATTTTAACTTAAAATCCACAAATTAATTTTAGTAGGCAAACAAAGCACCAATATTCAAGTTAATCTTATTTTAAATTTCACAAATAGTGAGGGATGTTTTAAAGAAGAAGAGGGAAGGATTAACAATTTCAAATATTTAATTGAGAATTGAAAAAAAATAGGAAAGAATTATTTTCTAAAAAGAATACCATTTGTGATCAAATATTTCATAAAATACAAATGAAAACTCAAAAATAAGAAGATTCTATTGAAAGGATTTCAATAACTACATAGAATCTACAAAAACTGATGGAGAAACTACAATAAACACCTAATTATTTAATAATTCAATTCATTTAAATGACGCTTTGAATCAAATTGGTGAGAATGATACAAAGTATTTCGGAGAAGGAATTGCAGAGTGTGTTACTCTCACTTCTTTAAATCTAAAACTCATAGGTAATATTATTGATGAGAATGGTGCAAAGTATTTAGGAGAAGGAATTGCAAAATGTGTTACTCTCACTACTTTAGATCTATATCTCAGCCATAATAATATTGATGGTAATGGTGCAAAGTATTTAGGAGAAGGAATTGCAAACTGTACTACTCTCACTTCTTTATGGTATTTTCTCTATGGTAATACTATTGATGAGAATGGTGCAAAGTATTTAGGAGAAAGAATTACAAAGTGTTTTATTCTCACTTCTTTAAATCTAGATTTTTGGGGAAATAGTATTGGTGAGAATGGTGCAAAGTATTTAGGAGAAGGAATTGCAAAGTGTGTTACTCTCACTTCTTTAAATCTAAATATCGGAGGTAATAATATTGGTAAGAATGGTGCAAAGTATTTAGGAGAAGGAATTGCAAAGTGTGTTACTCTCACTTCTTTAAATCTAAAACTCAGTCATAATGGTATTGGTGAGAAATATAATAGAATATTAGAATAGTTAGTTATCAAAGCAAAGAGATTGATTTTGTATTGCATTAAGTCAGATTGACAATAGTATTGAAAAAATTGAACAAAGATTTTCAAACTGTTTAACTCACTTTTCTCAAACTAAATTAATAATAAAAGTAATAAAAATAGTTTTAAAAAAATGACTGAATGGTATTTTTCTTGCTGAAAGAAAACTTTGACCATTTAGCTGTATATTAACTGCCATGTTGAGGCTATCTTTGAATGGATCTTTTTGAAATATCTAACCTTGCTTACAAACACTTAAATTATCAGTATTTTACTGCTTAATTTGCAGTAATAATTATATCGTCACTAAATATATGATGATTGAAAAGAAGGGAAAAGAATCTAAGGAAATAGCTACGCTTTTAGAGATTTACATAAATAAGAAAAGAATACACTAAGATAAATAAATTTCAAATGAAAAAGTGAATTAATATTTTTGAAGTTGATAATGCTTCCTTTCGATTGGGGATATTCAATTAAGAATGAGAATGAATCCATACAAAGAAGGAGTAGTAAACAAATAGAAGTAGAAACAAGGAGAAAAAGATAGAATAAAATGAATAATTTAGATGTTAAATTGGTTAGTTTGTGTATGTGGAAATAAAAATATGTTCCATCTTGAATTTTGCAAGCATCTCATCGTCCATCTGTTCTTTCGATTTGTGATCTCAGACTTTTCATTATCTTGACGATCTGCTCTTATGTTAATTTAGACTCACTCGTATAAAAGGGATGCACCTTTACAGTTTCCAAATCGATCCTTTCACTTGGATCATAAGCCAGCAGTCCACTAATTAAACTCATGAATTCACTTGAGTAAATTTTATGGAATTTCCTTTCCAAGCACTGCCAATACACATGTGTGCGTCTCTCAGCGAAAAATCTATAATATGGATCTTTTTCACTGGCATGCTCGAAATAAGGAGGGAAACCACTCACCATGCAGAATAGTACCACGCCTAGGGAGAATAAATCAGTTTTTATAGGGTCATAAGGATATGCTTTAAGTAACTCAGGTGCCATATACCCATCAGTACCTAGGATCGTAGTTAAATTATCCCCTGGGATAGCAATCGTCGCAAACCCAAAGTCAGTGAGTTTCATGTTGAAGTGTTCGTCAAAGAGGATGTTCTCGGGTTTGATATCCCTGTGAGCGTATCCGCTGGAGTGAATGAAATCAATTACATCTACAAGTTATCTAAAGTAATGTCTCGCAAGATCTTCCGTGAACAAAGGAGATCGAAGGGAAATATAGTCAAATAGTTCTCCATTTCTGCTGAGTTCCATGACTAAATGCTTAGAATCCTAGTGAAAGACCCTCGGTAAGCCTGGATGGTTACCTAAATCATTTAGAACATCGAATTCACTACTAGCAGAGTGATTCCCATCAGCACGCCAGAATCTCTTCACAGCATAGTTATTATTGAATGAATCCTTAGCGAGTAATACTTCAGCAGTTTTTCCTTAGCCGATTTTGCCTATGATTTTTAAATCGCTCATGCTCTAGACTGGACTTCGCCACATCAAAGAAAAAAAGATTTGAAAATGTATGTGTATGTAGGTTCCTCTCTAATAGTTTATTTGTTTGAGAAAAAAAGCAAAAATATGGATTGATTGTTTGATTTAGTAGGAATTTCTGGGCTAACTTTCTTATTCTTATTTTTCTTTTTGATAATCAGCAGCTAAAACGAACGAATAATTATTATTATTTTTGTTTTGATAATCAATTTATTAAAACAAACACAAGGATTAAGTAGTACTTTTGAATTGCTTTTTTTTGTTCAGTTCATGTCTAGACACACAGAAATTATATTAGAAAAAGTAAAAGAAAAAGCAATTAATATTGTTTATGTACTTCTACATTGGGTTTAAAGATTACATTTATTTATTAGAATACACCTTGAAATAACTTAAGTAGAATGTTCTATTGAAGGAAGCAATATTAACTGATTTGCAAAGCTTAGCTTCTCCATTCTCTCTCTTTTCACTCTTCGATGTTTCTTCACTTTGAATTCAAATCATGTCAGAATATCTGTCAGTTTGCAGATCTGATCTTGATTATTTTAAATATTTTCTCCAGGTTATCAATAAATCCATAGCATGAAAATTTCATTTTTAGGTGAGTTTTCTAAAAGAGCAGCTTAACAAAAATATTCTTTAACTTTGATTCTTTTTTGACTCAAACTCATTGCTTTGAAGGTAAGCATTATTGAAAATAATTATTTGAAAGTTGATTTGAGTTACATTAATAACTCCTGCTTCATTAAATAGCACATTTGTAATAATATGTGTATGTACACTGCCACATTTTCATAGGAAAAATCAAAGGTTTTCCCATTTAGGATGGATTTTTATTGATTTTATGTACACACACTCCCAACCAATATCAAGAGATCGATCAAATATTAAACTCCCTCTTCGCAGTTTTATCACAAACATAGCTTACACAAATACACTTCATTTCAAACATCATTCCTCATTTCTCTTTTATTATTCTAACATGCACTTATTTCTTTCAATGACCATCTTCTCCTTTAAGCCCTTTAGCATCGATGTCTGTTAGCTTTTCAATACAAACCTGCAGATATCTTTTAGACAGACTCTTTGTAGTTTCCCTTCAAAAAATGGAATTATCTCTTGTATTTCATCAAAATACACATAAGAGCTGAATGATCTTCCACTGCTTGGAAGATACAATATCACTCTGACTTATCTTTCAATAGGTGTAAGAGTTAGAGCAGCAACAACCACGTATGGCTTAACTTGGATTATCGAAGTAAAAGAATAGTCTTCTTAGATTGTAGGAATATTATTAATAATATCATATTTTGTTTAGTTTTCATTTTCTAACTATTCCCTCGCAGCCATAGATCTAGTACTTAATGTCATTTTACATCCATAATTACTCTCACTCATCATCATAATATTTTCTTATTCTTCATTGAGTTAGGTTAAGTTATCTGGCAGCATGAACACTAATCTCCTGATTTACTCTTCTCTATTCTTCAAGAAACTTTATTTTTCCAGTACCCTCTATGTCGTCTTCAATGCTGTACCAATTGCTTGCAACTCTGAGCATATCTCAGGAAAATCATTACTTTATATTTTCAGCGCCAAAAATTCACATAATGATTTCAAATCAGACAGAAATAGTCTTGAATGTGTATAATCACCTTGATGCTTGAAGAATCCTTCAGCAACTTGTAGATTCAGCAGACTACGGAGATTAAATGATCTGATGATAAATGGCTGTTACTGATAGCTGAAAATGTGTTATTTAGGAGATATTGTTATTGGTTGATTTCCTTTCAACAAAGGAGAATGGTCACTAGTCATGTTATCGAGCTCAGTGTATCCTGCAGTAGCATCAGGGTAATTCTAGGATAATTGCAATCCAGTGCATCTGATGATTACATTCAGATCATCGGAAGTTGCAAAGGATAAATAAGGGAAATCATCAAAGAAATTATTCTCCATAGATGTATTCTTTTGGCTTTGAACGAAGAATTCAAGATAATGTCCTTGCGTTTGGGCTGATTGCTTTTTTGATGCAACGATGCAGCTGTAGAGGCTCTCGTGCATCGGCAAGGAGACTTTATTGAACACTTCTAAATATGTATGGGTAGGTTGCTGAACAACTACCATTCCTTACATGACTTCTTCTTTCCAAATCCTGGAGATTCTCTGCCGTTCACGAGTGGATTGCTTATTTGAATAGATATCTATTCTAGGTGTGTTAATAGCACGGAGATAACGTTCTACAGTGCGTAATTCAGCACTTATTCGTCGCTGCACTTCTCGCATCGTCCACTCTTTAAAAAGAACGAATTATGAGAAAAAGATGATTTTACAGAGGAAGAGAAATAAAACCATAAAGTTGATATTGGTTACTGATATTATCCTGACCAATCCCTGAAGATCTACTAGGTTATGGAGAAGAAGAAGAAGAAGAAGAAGAAGAAGAAGAAGAAGGAGATGCAGATTTGAACTGTTATGATGATGATGATGATGATGATGATGATGTCTGTTAAACCTGTGCAACCTATGAGAATTGGATGTCTTTACTAAATTCCTTCATCGAATCTTCATGTTCACTTGTATTATGTTCTTCCCCAATGAACCTCAAAATCCCTTACACAAAAGAAGGTTCATCTAAATGCTCTAAGGTAACTACTGTCGATAGCTTTCTTGCCGAATTCGGGAAGTAAGCATTAACAATATATACATCTAAGACAATATTGTACTGCAACGAAACCACACAGAATCCTTTCTGCAATTGCAACACTTAATGCGACAATGTCTTAATCGGTTGCTCATGATAATTAAGCAGTGCTGGTAAGCTAGTTTTTTTGGAATTTGTCTGCTTGTGGTATGCATGGCTAGGTCCATGTGGGATGCTTTTATTGGATTTCCCGGCGAACGTTAGTTTCCTACCAAGCAGATCACCGAAGATGTAGACTCCTAAATCTAAGAGAGATTTGGTAATGTTCATGATCGCGACACCTGAAACATGAGTATTGCGATCGAGAATGATTGGGATTGGGTGATTAAGTAGTTATTCAATATCTGATTTAGTTAAAACCAAGGAATCGATTTTTGAACGAGTTAATAGACCCTGCACTGATATTCTCAGGGCAATGTCCTGTGAAAACTCAAACCAATTAACAATCACAGTTATCTTCCCTAAAGCCTTAGTCCTATGCAGAAACATTACCTGGTTCTGTGAAACAATAAAAAGTTAAGAGAAATACATAGAAGAAAATAAAAAGTGAGCAATTTTGATAAGATTACAGGAAAATTAATAATTAAAATATTGTTCCTATTTTACGTGAAAAGCCAATCTATTCAGCTGAGGTGAGTTAGTTAGCAGCAGCGTTCTGAGAATACCTGGTTGCTGCAAGGATTGCATTGTCAGAGTATGCATGTGATTGGAGTAATGACAGAATTCTTTAGCAGCATGGACAAGAGTGGATTTCATGGTATGGAGGACTATTTTGAGTTACTTTGAATAAGGGAAACCCTTAAGAAGACCTTAGCAAATCTTATCATCATTCTTTTAAAATGCATCACTATTTTGAGAAGTATTCTTCTTGTTTTCTTGCGAATAATTGAATGCAGTATCGAACAGCTATTTTTGAGTCAAACTAAATGAATTACAAGTAGCATTGTAAAACCTTAGATGATTAGAACATGACACTATCCTATATTCAACAGCCTATACAAATCTGCTTTGTTGTTAATCGTATTATGCTTGAAATATCCCTTTGAGTCTCACTAACATCCCAGATTTTCCATAATACTCTATTCTGAAGACTTTTTATCCTAGACAAGGCATGTTGATCTCCCCACCACGTCGCTCAGATCGTCGGCTCTTATGCAGATTAATTATGCTATTCCTGCCTGTCTAGCTAACAGGATCAGTGTTGAAAACATCAATTTCCCTGACATTCTCTGCTAACGGTGAGTGTGTAGGTGAGTTAGGCAGAGGATGATCTGTTCTATTGAAAAATGATGTGCCTTCATCAAGGAGTTAAATAGTCTACTCGAAATTACTATCGAACAGCCCTTTTTCAGCAGATTATTATGTACTGTCATGAATATGTTTAGTCGTCTTCAGCAGGAGATTGTACTAGTTTAGTGGATTAATATACTAATCCATGTTGCTTCGATGTGCAAGTGATGTTCGGCGATGACCTTGTTCTTCTTGATCTTCAAGCTCATCATTCGCACCATCGCCTATTGCCCACGCATTGTTAGAATCACAAACAGGAACACTTCCAAACCCAATTGGCACTGATCTATCAGCTTTTGGAAATAACACCTTCTATGCTAAATCCATAACTATTAGCCTAGTTGATCTTTTAATCCTACATTTATCTTATTTTCTTGTTTCTTATTCCTAGAATATCTTCTATTTCTCCTCGAACTACCCAATCACATAGCTGTTCCCTATCACTGACTCTGCAATCCTATTATTAGTTTTATAAACAATCCCTCTGACGGTTATGAGATTCTTCTTCTCATTGAAGACCATATCAGCTAAGACAACCCCAATGTATCCTTCCTTAAAGCGCTACACAAATCGTATTGCTGTTCTAGCTGTGAGTTCTTGGTTTACAAGGAATCTCGCTGGCTAGGAGAGTTTAGGGATTTCTAGTTGATTCGCAAATAAATGATGTTTCTTCATCGACAGCAATCCATACAGTTCTTAGGATACATTTTACATTCCTACGACGCCCTGTGCATCAGCAGATGGCAGGATGGTGTTAGGAGTGGTATTCTAACGAGAGAATCGCATCCAGTGTAGATCATCGATTGATAGTTCTCGAGAAGTAGCATAAGAATTCGCTAGGATGCTAGGATCAGTGCTGATTTCAAGACCATGTTTCTTCAGTAAATCGCGTTCGAAATATTCTAACACTAATGGCCATGCTGTCTAATTCAAGGATATGATAATGAAAAAGTTAGTGAATAAGTAGAAGTTATTAGAAGAATTGGTTACTTGATTGCTGGCATGTACAGGTGAGAGAGAGTCTTAAAGCAATGTAAGGGGATCATAGTGAATGTTGTATTTGAATGTACCCTTATGCGTGAAATGCAAGGTTATCGCAAGGGTGTGATGTTTTGTGAGCAGCTAAACAGAACAAGTACCATAATCCAATGGATATTGTGGCAAAGATGTTGATGCTGCTTATCTTCCTTTTAAAGTAAATTTGACTGGTTGCATGCAAGCTAGCAATGCCATCTACGATACTTGCACTTTCTTCTTCTGCATCTCCATTGAATCAACTAGCGGATTATTGCATTTTCTGCTGCTTGCAACTAATGGCTCTTCGAAATCCTCCTCATCTAGAATATTAAACGGTGTGATGAGCTACTCAATATCCACGGGGTGCTTCGATGGACTCAACCGCAGAGAAGACTATCTCTTTATCGAGAATAGCTATCTCGCAGCGGAACATTTCAACGGCTGTTGTTGATGCTATTGCTGTTATTACCCTGGTGTCTACTACTGAGTGTGATTCGGAGTTGTCAATGTGAACTACCGAATATCAGAAAAACTCTTGAGTCTTCTTAACTTCCCTGAGTTCTTGATACTCGAGCTCACAAACTCTGGAATCGCTACGCTATTCACTGAAATGAGACCTTACCTGAGCTAACTACTGTAGTTGTTCTTTCTCATTGAAGGAGACTACTAACAAAGATTGTTCGATCTAAAACATGATCCTTTTTGCTATTTTTCTCGCTTAGGAGTCTTAGTATTGCTATTTTCTTACTAACCTACTGCTGATATCATCCTTTGAGCATTCTTAACTGGTGTAGTAGTTATTCCTCCTGCTCCTGCTGCTCCACCAGCCCTGAAATTAACAGCTTTGTATTAACTCATTGAAGCTCTGTCAGGAGAGAATCCCTCCCAAGATACAATTGTCGTGCCTACTGCGAGATTACTCATATCTCCTACGGCAGACACATTCCTAGGTGTGTCATTCGAAGGTGATGGATGGGTTTTAATATTCTCAACTCTATTACTACTGTTATTATTATTACTCTACTGTAATTCCAGCTAATATTGATTATTGCAATTGCTAGTTATCTCTTAATTCTTCACTACCCCAGCATTGCTATCAACACTATCTCTTTTCATTTTAATACTAGCTCTTTAGAATTAAGACATTTGAAGTCCACTCTTAGGATTATTACTACCCTTCTTCTCTTCGTTATGATTCGGCTTCGGTGTATTGAAGCACTAAATTGATTTCTCCGTTTCCTCCGGTATCAATGGAAAAGACATGCGCTTCATGTAACTATGAGGTATGCTATTGGTGCTCTAGCTGCTAGTGTGGATATATGTCGATCGAATATTATGGAGAATCGTCTTCTTGAGAAGTTCTTTATCTTGAATGTTTAACTGTTCCTGCATTTATTCTACGAGGGATGATTTATTCCTACCTGATCGCTTGAAAGGCTGTCGTTCTTGGAAGGTGGTGGGGATTGATTCTTAGAAGGCACTCTGCGAATGCTAAGAAGGTTAGCTTTCCATAGCAAATTAAGATAACTTACGAGAATTAGATACCGAACGCATAGAGTTGACTGTTGTTGCGTAGATCATCTCAGCGTTAGTAGCTTAAATGGCTTCATCTTCATCATTTATTACTTGATCGCAATCATTATTTTGACCTTAATTATTTTCCTAAGATAACCTCGCCTCATCAGTCTTGGTGCTATTCTCTATGAACTATTTGTTCCTCCTTGCAAGCTAATAAGTATTCTCTGAGAACTCTTGCAAGGGAATCCTCCCAACGAGTACTTAAGGCTGATTATGATGATCTCCATTAGTTGTATGTTTTATCAAATCCTTCTCATAAAGTGTCTCTGAGTTGCTATTCGTGCCGAATTATCCAACTTACTGTAGCACAATGAGTTTCTTCCTATTTGGTTATTCCTAGTTACTACTTTATTGAACACTAGTACTATTATTACTGCTATTCCGATTCGACCAATTTAATTCAATAAACCCATTGAATTCATTCTCAATATTTCTCAATCTCTATTAATCTTCCCTCTTCCTGCAATCCTTATTTCTTTAACTCAATACCTCTATCGTATCATTCTTAGTCTTCTCAAGATTAACCTTACTTCCTGTACTGTTCTCATGCACCATATCCTTCTTGAACCCACTGCTAAAATAATTATTCCCTAGAGATTTAACGGAGAATTATTTTCTTCTTAACATCAAACACTTTTATTCTATCTCTTCTGTTGCCTTCAAAGCCATAAGTTCCTGCCAGACAGTTTAGTTTTATTAAGACACAGGAACTGCTGAGATAGCTGATACACCAGTAAGTGATTGTTCTTGCTTTGGTGTTCCAAGGATGGGTATGCCACCCTTTGATGATGCTGAAGAACGCTATGAAAAACATCCATAGTTATTATTTTCTTTAGTCTGTCCTGATAAAACCATTAATTTTCTCTTTTCTTTAATTGAATGAGTCGATCTAGGTGTGCAGCTAATGTTATTTCCTTGAATAATCGTTCTTGCACTTACCTCCCCTGTTTCTATTTAGATTTATTATTATGCTTATTCCTATGATCCTTTCTACTTTTTCAAACAACTTTCTCCATTAATGTTTTTGAATATCGCTCTTGGCTAATAAACCGTCTTCATCTACGATACCAAGCATGGCTAACTCTATGTTGCCTTGGTATGCATCTAGATTGGATTATTATTCCTACTCTTCTTAATGTTTTTATCATTATTATTATCTTTGACTACTTAACTCACCTAATCAATTAGAGAGTCATATTATAATTATTAGTTCTATTCATTCTTAAGACCATCGAATGACTGCTATTGGCTATTTATCATAGCTTGCTTTTATTGCTAGTCTTATGGAATAATTGTAATACCTGCAGTTGTTATGCTCACAGGTGTTTTCTATTATGATTAAGATTCCCCTCCTGAATGTGATGTTTATTATGATGCTGCTAAGGACTATGCTTCCCCTAGCTTAAAGTCTTCAAAGACTAATATTTTATTCAACGTTTATGGTTATTCTTTGTTCTTTTGCTTTCCATTGTGATGATGTAACAATCCAATAGATCCAGAGTACATTGAGTTAGACAGTGATGAAGATGGCAGTGTAGATTAAGAACTCGTTTAGCGATGCAACAAGACTCTGCTGATATTATTACCACTACTTTGATTGTTGTGATTGATGACACTAAGGATCGATCGTGAGCTAGATGATGTCATAAATCCATTATTCTCGATGGAATTAGAGTGACTTAAGCGTTAGATTTAATTAGTACTACCATATCGATGGAGATTCTATGGAAAACATCGAAGGATTTTAGTGTTATTGGTGGTGATGTTGGTTATTTAGGGTGAGACATGATGATGTCTCGTTGAAATTCCATCTAAATCCTCCAATGAAATTATTTCAAACCCAGATTATTCTTTATTATCATTGATATTTACATTATCCCTTAATTACCGTTAATGATCCTCCAGCAGCTTAGACAATTCTACCTATTCTTCGTTCTGAATATCCTTTCCACCTAAGCATCTTGATCTCCCATAAAACGATTCAGAAACAACAGACGATTAACACCATTCTTCCTGCACATTCCCACTTGTACTTTCATGCAGATATCTCTTAGCTTCCTTTTCTATCGATTATTTAAGCTAATTCTTTAACTATTTCTTTTCATTCTTCTCCTTCTTCTCCATTAAGCCCTTCTTGATTTTCCATATTTTCGAAGTAATTCTCTCCTAATCAGCAGCTAAAAACAATCCTTCATTACTTTCTACAAATTCCACAATAATCATTAACTTCTCTTGATTCAACTCAGGTTCCTTTAACATCACATACGCACATATTCCACATTCCTCCTTGAGACCATTCTTAACTACACCTTCTTTACATTGCTTCGCTAGATCACATGCGATTTCAAGAAATTCAGTTCTCTTGAATATCACAAAGCAAGCAGTTGATAGCAATAATTAACCTAGAGTCACTTACAGTAAAATTTGCTTATTTGATTCATCATTAATTTGATCAGCACATGTTATTGCTTTGAGTTTGATGTCTAAGTTCTGAATCTCCTTCTTAATAACAATATTCAATTTGTCTTCTTACAACAACTCAATGCCTCCATCATCAACAAGCATTAATATCTCTGTTGCTGCTCGGAATAAACTCTTGAGTACTTCAATTTAAACCCTTTATCTACATTTCTTCTATTGATACTTCAGCTTATCCCCAGACAATTTAGTGATAATAACTTCATCTTCGTTCATTTCCTTATCATTCCTACCAATATCGCCCCCATCTTTTACCAATAACTCCTACAATTTAACCCTCCTGCTTATCATTTATTTATAGTCCTGCATAGTCTTTGCAGATTAACGCTCATAGAAGCTCACAGTCAACTACTCTGCCAGACACATCAAAAGTAATTCCCGTATGATCCAACACTCAAATGAGATGTCTTGGAGATCTCTATGCACCATTCCCTAGTGAGTTGAGGTATTATTATTCTCTCCTTTCGTGGATCTTACCTAGAGTTCTCTGTGCTTGTTATCCTAAATGACATGTTAGAAGATAATCGCATCAAGATCTTCAAGCTTACACGGCTCAGTTTGAATTGCTTTCAGTGTCTTCTTAACAAAACTAGTCGCTGGAAGTTCTAAAAGTGAACACCCTCTACGCAGTTACAATCTCAACAACTATTATGCCCTTGTTTTCTTAGCGTCTGCTGTTGCTCGACTCATGAGATAATTTCAAAGAGATAGATAGACACACTTTGAAGAACAATAAATATGATGATATGGTTATTGTTCTCTCTCTTCTTCAAATGTAATTAATTAATCTACTATTTAAGTCTGCGCGGCAGTCAGTTCGACTTATTCCTTTTGATCAGTAGAGTCTCTGTTTCTTTCCTTTTCTCTGAAACGCGATATTATTTTGAAATTCAAACTGACCTTTGGGTTTAGTCTGGAGAATAATATTACAATAGTTAAAAGCTCCCAGAGAGCAAGATACAAATAAGAACACTCTGATTAAGAGTAACAGACAAATATAAATAACAAAATATATAATTCAATTAAGTGTGTCCGTTAAGGAAAACAACACACCAATATTAGCTAAACATAGGGACTAATACAAAAGTAGAAAAATTTCTTCTTCTCCATCACTTCTTATTTATCTCACTATCTTTCATTTATCTTCCCTGATGATTTATTCTACTTCATTTTCTTCGGTGAAGTTGGTTATTTATTCATACCTTAGAGTCCATCATTCCTCTTGAACAGCAAATACATCTCCACGAATTAAACCAGCGGCAAATACAGCGACTTATCTGTTTATCGACTTTCAAAGAACGCAGCAATACCTTTCACCCACAGTGATATCGTAAACTCATTCACCACAAAATGCATCAACGCTGGTTCCGTATCACCCACTGAGAACATATCTTACTTCGTGAGTGCCCATTTGATGAATATCTCTAGGAACTTAAAGTCCATCGCTTTCGCATCCATCAGACTATTCCCGAGATTATATTTTTATATCCAATGCTTCAAGAACGGTTAGAATTATCCAAAGAATGCATCCGCATCGTCGTTGAATAAGCTGAAGATATTCGGGGTAACATTCGCTTTGAGTTTGAGTTTCTGTAAACGAATAGTTAAATCGAGAATCGATTTCTAATCAGTTTCTGATAACTCTTCGAGGAGAAATCGAGCTAGATGATCGAAGAACTTGTCATTCACGGGGAATTTCAAGCGGGGAGATAATAGATTCTGCAGCATCGAATAAGGTTGATTGTTGTACATAACTTAGAATACCATCGTAAGGAAACTAGCATTCTCCACTTAAATATTATTGTGATTACCACTACCATTATTATTACTACTATTATTACTATTATTTCCCCTGAAATAATTACATATCTCATATTACTTCCCTAGCGACACCGCTAAATCATTAATTCTTCCTTCAAACGGATGCTTGAACACACAGAACCTCAAGTTCTCCAATTACAATATCACATGCGATTTAATACCAGCATCTAATCTAGCGTTACTCATTAAATCCCAGAATACCTTCTTTATAGTAAAGAAATCATAAAACGACAGAGCATTCTATGATTAAAATAATGTCAGCTATGTCAGTAATGTATTCGTGTCTTTGTTAATCAGCGCACATACAGCCGGCATGAGATGCTTATCGATTAGCTAATCATCATTTTCTTCGATTAAATTCATTTTACTAGCACTATTTATATAATTGTTAATCATTTTAACTCCTTCTATGATTAATTCTCGAATCTTCGCAAATCCACCGATTCTCTCCATCATACTCACGGGGATAAGGCATTGATAGCTACGAGATTGTAATAAATCTATGAATCTATCGATATCAGGTTATAATTCAACTGGAGGCGCTGTAACTGTTGAGAGATATTCTGATGTTGTTTATTCGATTGGCTCAACGACAGATGATGGCTATGCAAAGCGTAAGAGTGATAATCGATGTGATTCAGATATGTTCGATTATATTTATACTAATCGAAGTTGTTTTCTTTTATTAGTCGGTGATTATTCTTCATTCTCTTCGCTTATTTTCTTTAACACAGGCGAATCACCTCTTTATATTTTAATAGGCGATTTTAATGTCCGTCGAGGTGATGTATCACGGATTGCGACTAACGGTATGCCTTTGAGATAATCACCGATTATATCGATAATCGGCATAACAATCTCGCTAGGTATTTTTTAATTAAATTTAAATGTC
>Ga0302271_10002870_pt1 | contig 15112 bp, 8 predicted proteins | sample III_Bog_N1_1_FD_198767 | JGI IMG/M metagenome (GOLD analysis project Ga0302271, IMG submission 198767) | Peat permafrost microbial communities from Stordalen Mire near Abisko, Sweden - III_Bog_N1_1 | ecosystem: Environmental > Terrestrial > Soil > Wetlands > Peat | place: Sweden: Abisko... | reverse complement strand
TCTCACTTAGAAATCTTTAATATTTATGCTGAATTACTAATAAAATACTAATTCGAAGAATTGAATCGATTTAATATTTTTTTAATGTTGGATGAAAAATATCTTGAATTGTTGTTTTCCTGTCTGTTTGTATGATTATTCATTTTTGAGAAAGAGTATTATTTTAACATAATGAAACATTCATTAATAAAAGAATAAAACCATTATTAAAAAGTAGGAGTTAATAACTGATAGAATGGGAAATCCCCAAAGAAAGGCAAATAAATAACAAAAGATTATTATTAGTAGTATGATTGATAAAATAAGTTATTTAGCGAAAAAATATAATCCTTTATAGATTTATCAATTATATAATTATCTTTCCCATCAACTCTTGCAGATCACCAGTAAGATTAAAAGAAAGAGGCCTTACGCTGAAGTTTGATTACTAAAAATGTATTTATTACGATCTCCAAAGCGCTCTCATACTCTTTCTCTACTAGAAACAGCTTCTGAAGCTCCTAACTGTAGAGCTATGACTTCCTGTTCAGAGAATCAAATCAGTGTTTCTCATTCAGAATTCTAAAGTTCAATAGGATGTTATGATTTTAGTGATGAAAAAATAAGTCATATTGATATGAGTCACAGTGAGGATCACAGAGAATCAAGTTAGTCAAGGATCCATTAAAATAACAATAGTGGTATTCTCAGAAACAGGAGGTATGAAGGTACCTTACCAAACGAAAAATTAGGAGGAGATAAAGGATTAGAAGAGCAATCGAGGTATTATTTTGCTTCTAATACTTCTAATAATGCTGGAAGCGAAGGTGAACCAGAACAAGAATAGAACAGGTTTGAAAATAGAAAAATTACCCACAGAAGACAAAACTAGGGTTAAATTGGTATTTCAAATTTCTTAAGTCATCCTCAATCAGCATATTTCGAGGAATCTATTAGCTCAGCTAGCAATGACAAAGACCTACTGAATCAAAATTTAAATAACATTGAGAATAATAATAGCTTTTCCATGATGAAAACACATAATGAAAATAACTAGAATTACAAAGACTCTGGTGATATTGTTACTGCTACTGCTGTTGATGAAAGGATTTCCTCTAATGAGGTAGATGATATTTGTACAGATTCTCCATCTTCGAGTAGTTCTTCTGGCAACAAATAAGATGAATTCATAGTAAAGGTGCCTGAAGTCAAGTTAGATAAATTTGAGCTGGATAAAAAGGCATTGCTTTAATCAATGGAAGGACTATTGAAAAACTACCAAAATACATCGAAAGAAAGCTTAAAGATCTAAAATAGTTAGCAATAATCTCTGGGAAAAGCAAATAACTTGCAAATTGAGTAACTGAATGAAATCAAGATGTTAAAGAAGAAATTATTATTGAAGACAGAACAACTGCAAAGTTTATACGATTGGAAGAAAAAAGCTCAATTGAAATTAAAGAAATACAAGAAGGAAGAACGAATAAGAGATGCAGAGAATTGTACAAGCCAACGAACAGAGAATAAAATAGGGAAGATAAATGGAAGTAGTTAGTTTTTGAGTGATAGGAAAATCTATCAGGGAATTAGCGAAGAATTCAAAAAGATTGGCTGCTGTGAGCAGTGCGATGAAGCGAAATTAAAGAGACTAGAGCTCGAGGAGGAAATTATAAATGTCTATCACGATTAGTTTTAAATTCAATAAGACTTTGAAGAAATAATTCAAGGAAAAGACGAAGTAATAGCGAATTTATAAATTCAAGTTGAGAAACTAGGAAATGATCTCGAAATCAAGAGAGAATAATTAAATAAATTGCTAAATGAGATTAATGAAAATAATAGTAACAAAGCACGATAAGCCCATAAGAATAGTGATGTGAATCGAATTGATAAGTGTTAAGATTAAGATAAGTATCCACATGTAGAATAAAATGTTGTTATGGAATTATTGGCAGAATAACTGATAATCTGTGAACAACTTTTAGAATGTCAAAGGAACGAAAGAAAGAAGAATGATGTAAAGGATATCCATGATAGTCAAGGTATTCAGCAAGAATAGACATCTATTTAAGTCTAGTTTATTGAACAACTTTTGCTTAATAATGAAAAAATTAAAGAAATCATTGAAAATGCAGATTTCTCTTTAAAACTTGTTGAAGGACAACTGCAATCTGGAGTAGCGTAAATTAGTGAATAGCATTAAAATAGCTTGGAATTGAATGTTTGTCTTCAATAGAAACTAAATGAATTATAAAATGCTCTGGATTAACAAAAGCAAGCAGATGCTGAGATAATCGCAAGCAGAGATAAAACAATTGAAACTTTAAAGCTAGAATAACAGGAATTGTTTGCTAGGATTAAAAAGACAACAGATAAAAATACATAAATACAGCTTATTTGCTAATAGAAATCAGATGAAGTAGCATTTCTTTAAACAGCTTTGGAAGAAAAAAGTATTGAGAATAATAGATTTGTTTTGAAGATTGAAGAATCAAATTAGAAGGGTTTAGTAGATGATTCTATCAGAAAATCAGAATTTGAAGAGGGCTTAAGAAGAGTCAAGAAAGAAGAGTTAATCAAGGAGTAGAGACTAAATATTCAAATACAGCAATTAGGGTAGTTGAATGAGAAATATTAATTAGATATTGAAAGTCTCAAAAAAGAAATAGAGAGGTTAAATGAAGTTTTAGGAAAAAGGATTTCTTAGAATGAAGAGATGAGAAAAGAAGAGGAACTCGAGATAGCCAAGTTAAGGAAAGAAAATTAAACTTTAGAAAGAATTAATGGTGATTTGAAGGCATAAATCATCGAATTGTAAAAGAATGAAGCTTAGAAGAGATAGGAAACTTTGGAAATGTAAGATACTTGGGTTAAAGAAAAATAGTTGTATTAATAGTAAATTCAAGGGTTAGAAGAGTAAGTGAAGAAGTATTTTGAGCTATTGAATGACGCCAAAGAAACTAAGAGAATGTAACTCACAGAAAATTAGTAATTAAAACAAGAAATTGCTTAGATTAAATAAGAATAAGCAGTGAATGAGTCAAACTTTGTGAGTTTTAAGGAATAAACAGCATAAAATATCAAAACATTAGAAGAAAAGATAATTAAGTTGGGCGAAGAGAATAATAGCTTAAAAGAAACCAACTAGAAAATGATTTTAGAATCTAAATAATTAGGTTTATTTGCTTAAGCTGTGAAGTAAAGGGAGACCTAACTCTAAGCTGCAAATGATTTATTGAATTTTTAATAAGAGAAAATAAGTAACTTATTGGCTTAAATTAGAGAATAAGACGCTAGAGTGTAAACACTGGTAAAAACAAATGAAAACAGTAAGGTATTAATTCTGCAGGCAGAAATAAAAGTAAATGGCTTGGAATCACAAGTTTTAGATCTAAAGAAGAAACTTGAAATTAAAGATTAGCTGAACAAACAAGACTCTATCGAAGGCAATGAAATGTACTTGTTTAAATAAGGAATATTAGATTAATTACTTGAAAATAGAAGCATATTAGCTCGATCGATATTTGAGAATATTAGTTATTGCATGAGAGAAATTCATGACTTCATTCAGGCAAAACCAACTAAATTCTTAGTCAACGCATACTAACATATTTTCAAGAGTTTACAGCAATAAGCTGATAGATTTAACTCTTCCAAGTTTGTGAATTCAAATGGAGTAATTTCTTGGGAAGATCCTTCCAAAATATATCCAAATATCGAGCATTCCAGCTTTGATTTATGCTCAAAATTAGATATTTCTGCAGTTTACTAAGATATCCATGAACACTTTGCATCAATGCTCTAGACTGTGCTGTCACTTTACTCTGAGATTAATCGATAAGTTATCTAAACTAATAATTGAAATGAACTTGTGTTTATTTAGGATTCTTGAGGATAAACTCTTTTACAAACAGTCTTGAAATAAATTACTGGATGGCTTGCCTCATCTTGTTCTTGAAAATGAAAAATTTAAAATATAAAAGGAAGAGTGTGTCTCTCTTTGAATTAAACTAAAAACGATCTTATTAAAATAATGCAAAGAAAAGCAGGTTTCTCACTGCAAAATTTTTCCAATTCCTGCATTCTTTTTTTATTGTGTTTTTTATTTATTAACAATGTTTGTTTAATAATTTCAATTAATTTAAGGACAATCAATTCTTTTAATAATATTTGATAATCCAAGATGATGTAATCTCCTGCTATTTTGTTAGAATATTTGATGGAATCAATAATTCAGTTAGGTACTTTAAATGCATTTTCCAATTATATTTATTTGTTCACTTAAGCCAGTTTGATCAATCTATCTAATCGATTCGGTTGGTTTTTCATCTGAATTCTTCTAGTTTCGATGAATTAAAGCTATTCAGATAGAATTCTGTTTTTGTCTATGTTTTTTGTTTTCAGTGTATTTCTTTTTTTCTTAATTTATTAAACTTTCTGGCAGACAAATTTCAGAAAAAAGTTCTTTTTTTCACTCCCATTTTCAAAGAGAAACTATCACCTTGAAGATCATATATTTCTAATGGATTGTTCTTCTTTAGCCCTTGCACCAGCTAAGCTCCTGTATGCGACTTATATCCTATGGAAAGAAGGAGTTATTTCTCTCAGCGAAAGAACTAAAGCTAAATGTAAATAACAAACAATAAATTGTTTTGCATTGAATTTTATTAGCTGATGTTTGAGAGTGTGAGAAATTTAATGGGATTTTTTCTAATGAATAGAGCTCATTGTGGAGGAGAATCCTTCTCTATTGGCATGCGCTTTTGACTTGGAAAGCTTAATTATTGATGAAAGCACTTTCAAACTGCATATTGTAGAGATCATCAGTAACGAATGCTTTTGATTGTTTTAACTGAAAAATGAAGTATTCAATGAAACGATAATAACAATATTTTAAATTTAGGAGAAGAAAGTGATAGTCCTATGAAGAAATGTTCGGAGGAGTTAATTAGACAAAAAGAATAAAACACCTAAAATGAGCTGATTTATCCTGAAGAGCATTAAACACTTAGCAGAAAAGGCTGGATTAAACCTAGCTTTTAGATTGGAAAGCAGCGCATGGGAGCAAAAGTAACTAAAGTATTTAGCGAAGAGTATAATTCAGATTTGAACACAACAAAAGAGAGTTCTCCAGAAAAGAACTCTTGTAAAGTATTCAAAGCAAAGAATCTAAACCCAAGGGACTATTCAGTGAAATCATAAGGCATCTCAAACACACTCATTAATCCTCTCTAACGCTTCATAGACGACGAAGTAATTAGAATACGTTAATAAATCGCGAAAGTTAATTCTGTTAAGCTTTTATTGTTAAAATAATTTATGAATTAATTTTACTAAAATATTTCATTCAAATAGGATTCTTCTCCTCTTGGAAAGGTACTGCTGCAACATAAAGTAGAAAACTAAGCCATTTAACCACAAAGGAAGCTTCTGAAACCTACTCTTCAAGTTGTTGCTGACAATCATGATGATTAAGTAAGATATTTGAGTGTGTTTATCAAAGCAATTTAAGATACAAAATTCAGTCATTAATTCACTGATTATTATTATTATTATCTCACCATGATTGCTCTTATTTTATTTAATTTATTGTCCTTTTTTATTTCAGTGAAAAAACAATGGCATGCAAATTAACTGCAAAAATAATCAAAACTAACACAAATATGAAGCATATCAGCATTCCAAAAAGAAGCACACCACTATTGACAGCTCTAATTAAATAAAGATAACCCTAAACAGAACATTGAATGACTGAAAATAACAACAACCAAGTAGCAAATAGACTGAATTATTGTATCAGAAATATTTAAAATATTAATAAAAATTTCGAAAAAAGAATAAACTCTTGGCTAAACTTAAACCACAGTTAATAATAGCATCCTATCCATTTGCCTCAAAAATATGCGTTTGTTTCATTGATTAGAGACATTTATAACGTATTGTAATTTGAAATAGTTATTTGTTAAAAAAGACTGAACGTTGGGAGAAATATCTATTATTTGACTTTGTTGTAATTAAAACAGTCAAATGCAAATCTGTGTTGTCTTTTTTGTTTTTTGCTGGAATTCGTAATTTGTCGAAGTAAATTCAATTTTTAGAAATCTAAGCTACACCTCAGGAGAAATAAATATACAGTTAGATGACTTCCAATGAAGGAGATTCATATTACACAGAAGTAAGCTTATTGAAAAAGGATTGTAACTTTAAAGAGTGTTTGATGTATTTTTGTTTTGAAATGTTAGGTGCTTTGCTGGGGAGGTAAGAAGAATTATTGCTTTTTAGTGTAAACTAATTTGGATTAGCCATAGATAATAATTGTGAATTGTTGGGTTAGAGAGCAGTAAAGGTCAGCTGGGTTGCGCTGGTCGAAGAATCTTGACCATCCCAAAAGTGTGTTCATTTTAGATTGTGATCCATTAAATCTCCTGTGGATATAACCATTCTGCTCTTATTGCCTAAAGCGGATATCTTTACACAATGGGTAAGTAATATGTCTCAATGATCATTTTATTCATTTGATTCATTTCGTCTATGACAACATATTAGGCAGCAATGAATCTGGAAAACTTGGAATTGGAGATAGCAACTTAGATCACACACAATCTCCTTAACTTGTTGGAAGCCTCTCGAAGTAATTTCAAGCTTAAAAAGGAGTTTAAAAATAATTTATTGTTAGTTTTATAACATTGGTGAATTACTGTTGCATTTAAGATACAAGACTGTGAGAGTTTCCTGTGGACACTCTCATACAGCTGCAATAATTGGTAAGAATTGGAATTATCAGTTCATTTTTAAATAATTCCCTAACAGTTTTGTGTCTTTGCTTTGAGATAGACTCAGGGCTGCTGTTTGCATGGGGCGATAACTCCTACGTAAGTTAGCTTCCTTCTTCTCTTTATTGAAACCATTTGCTTGCATGAAGGGATAAATCGGCTAAGGGGAGACATCTGAGCAGACTGACTCATAAATGTTTCCACATCCTCAGTAAGTTATCTTGGAAGAATTCAGCGAGATTCAAGGTCACAGCACTCTTGTCTCAGAAGTATCGTGTGGGAGCTTTCATACAATCGCTGTATTTGGTAAGTAGAATCGACTAAATCAAGATCCATTGCTACAAAAATATATTCATTGTTTCTTTGGGGAAAACAATAGAAACTGAAAGAGCATGTTCATTCGGGAAAGGCTCAACAGGTCAACTTGGAATAGGATCCCTTGATAACTAATATTCACCTTGTCTAGTTCCAAATCTCTCAAGGATCATTAAAGTCAGCAGCGGATACACCTACTCCCTGTTCCTCGATGAACAAGGAAAAGTTTATTCAACAGGCCTAAACGATCAAGGACAGCTCGGTCTTGAGTTCCTAGAACCGGATACAATAATAGCCAAACCTTAAAGGATAGATAGCTTAGACAATGTATATGCGACTAAAATCATTGCAGGATCGTATTCAGCAGTACTAACTGATGAAGGAGAAGTATTTTTGTTTGGGAAAACCAGCCTTGGGTTGTTTGATCTACCTACAAGGATAGAGTTTCCTTTAGTTTAAGGGAAAGAAGCACATCCCATCAAAGATATTGACATCAGTGCATACTATGGGTTAGCATTGAACTATGATAATAAACTGTTCTCCTGGGGAAACAATTAAGCAGGTTAACTTGGTGTAGGTGACAGTTAACCTCACTAAAGCTCTATTTAGCTAGTGAATTTACCCGCTGAGAAGTCCATTATATCAGTGACTTGCGGGCATGATTATGCGATGTGCATAGGGATAAATAAAAAATAATCTTCAAGGAGATCCTATCCATGCATTGAAGAACTGCTCTCAGTGACACCTAAATCAGGTAATTCATTTTTTGATAAATCCGTAAGAGTCGATGACAGTCTTGAGAACAGTCCAATAAGCACTCAAAAAGCTTATGTTTAGTCAACAAGGTCATTTTCAGTCCATGGAGATCCACTTAATGCGTCATAAAAATATAATTCTCAACAATCTGCCAAGAAACAACAATCAAAAGAGATTTAATAAGCATTGGAAGAAACTAAGGACTCTTGGAGGCCATTTATACCGAATGCTAAAGAAAATAAACCATAATAATCAATAAAATAACCTCAGATGAAGTTGAATAAATCAGCTATTTTAATCACAAATAGAGGGAATTCAGTGAAAAGAAGTTAAATTGATAATTCAAATTCGGCGAATGAAAATGAAAATGACAATGATTAGGTGTTCCTTTCCTCAAAGTAATCAAGATCTTAAATTGAAGCACAATTTGTGAATGAAGAACTGCTTGATTTGCGAAGATAATTGAGTGTGAAGAATTTAATGGTTGAAGCATAAGCTGCTGAAATAACTAAACTTTAGGAATTCTTAGCTAAGAAAATAGCGGAATCATCATCCAAAAATCAAAAAGAAGTTATTGAAAATGCTGTTAATGTGAATCTTCTTGAAGATAACAAAAAATTAGCTTTAGAATGTGTGCGTGCAAGTGAAGAAAATGTCCAACTTAAAGTTGTTTTGAGTGAGCAGTCTGAGTAGATCAATCGGTTGATGATCGATCTAAGAGATTCTCAAGAGAAATAAACAAGGGAGTCTGAATTGTCGAAATAAGAGCTGTAGCAGCTTAAGCACAGACTGACAGCTTACGTGAATACAATTGATCATTTGCAGCATGCTTTGAATGATACTTAGGTTCTGTTATCTCTCAAGTAGAATAGCCTTTAAAATCAATCAATCGAGCAAGATACGCAATAAAATAATTATATTTTGAACTTTTCAACAAAAACAAGCAATACGCCTAACAAAAAAGCTTCTCCTTCTGTTCAAATCTTTTCTCCACGTGATAATAACAACAACAACTCGATTGCTCATTCTAATTCACAACATTCACACAGAAATTCTTAGTTTTCTTCTCCTCCTGCATCGTAGTAACCTTCATAGCGAAATAGTATTTTAAGGAATTCACCGCATTAAGGGAACAAACTGCTGAAATAGAATGTATCGTTTCATTCAGAGTTACCTATCGAAAAATCTGAATCTCCTAATTTGTCCACAGCTTTAAATTAAAACAGACATCAGTTATTGTAGCAGACAATACATAATAATTTCAATCCCAAGAATAATGAAGGCAGTTCTATGATCAAAAACAAAAGTATCAGTGGATATATCCCTTCAGAACAAAATAAATTCCAGGAACAACTACAACACCACAGTAAGACGAATAGTAAATTTAATCTAAAGGAGTACTCTAAAAATCTATCTTCGATACTAAATAGTTCTAGTGCAAATTCAGTTCAAAATCAATTCTTTTCAGTTAATAAAACAGCATAAACTGCTAAGCCAACAGTTTCAATGCCGATCACAAATTCTAATTCTTATATAAATAGCTTGAGTCATAGAAACATATTCAAAAATGCCACTAAGGAAAGCTAAAAATTGCAGCAGCAACAGTCATAATAGAATTCAAGCAGTCCTTGGAATAGAGAGTAATTCAAGGAATACAGACTCAATGTTTTGACTTCGTTGCTAGGAAGTCCAAGAACAAATGGTGAAAGAAACTGAGATTATTAATTTTTATTATTATTACAATAGCTGTTGCTAAAGTTGTATTTTTCAATTATCTTATGATTATTTTTAGTTTATTATGGGATTTAGGATTATCAAAACCCAAAATATGCATGTGTTTAACTAAATTATTTCAGTAAATTTATTGAATGTAGAATAGACTAATAAGAAAGAAATTGTTAATCTTTAAGATATGCTACTTTTTTTGAAATATCTTTCTTTTTGCAGTAATTTCATTCATTTATTTAAAACAAGAATGAAGAATTGAACGAATATTTTAAAATCATATTCCCCTCCTCAAGCTAAGTCTGAAATAGGTATCTTTTCGATACAAGAGAGTATTTTGATTTGCATGGGAATGAAAGTATGCGCGGGAGACGAATATTGAAAAATATTAAAAGCAAGAAAATTCAAAGTGAATAAAAACAATTAGAGTTTGTGCATTCAGAAGAAAAAAACAAGAAGAAGATAAAGAATAGCAAGCATAGCAATGGAGGGTATCAAGATTAACGTGACAAACTTAGAGGAACATAAAGTAGAGTTCACTCTAGAGAACTGCGATATTTCCTTTGCTAACTCCTTAAGAAGAGTGCTCCTAGCTGAGGTTGAAACAATTGCAATCCACAATGTCAAAGTCTATGAAAATACATCTTCCTTGCCTGATGAATACATTGCACACCGAATGGGTTTATTACCTTTAAATTCAGCATAAGTTGATAACTTCAACTACATCTGGAGCTGTGACTGTTCCAGTGCAGAATGTGATCGATGCACTGCTCATTTTGTCTTGAAAGTGCACAACACAACGAACGAAGTTATGGAAGTGACTTCCTTGGATTTAAAAGAGAAATATCCAAATCCTGATGATGATGCTGTTCGACCAATCAAAATGTTCTCAATCATCCCAGATGATAATGGAAATGCTGTTGAAGTAGGTATCCCTATTATCAAGCTTTCAAAGGGGCAACAAATCCATTTCGAATGTGAAGCCTAAAAAGGAATCGGCAAAATGCACGCGAAATGGAATCCTGTTTGTATTGCAGTCTTCTAAGTTGAGCCTGAAATCATTCTCACACCGGAAGTTCAATCTCTAGAGCTCTCCTAAAAAGAAGCAATTGTTGCTTCCTGTCCAACAGGTGTGTTTGGAATCAACGCTCATACCAGCACTCTTGAAGTTAGGGATCACATGAAATGCATGTTTTGCGAAGAGTGTGTCTACAAGTGCACTGAAGATTATCAAAAACCCAACATTATCAAGATCGAAAACAAAAAGGATAAGTTTTTATTCAGAGTAGAAACAACGGGAGTGCTTCGTCCAGTAGAGGTCATGAAGAGGGCATTCGATGCATTAAGAGGAAAGTTAGATTTTATGAAGAAGGAGATCGAGCCATTGACTCATTAATACGAGTGAGATAACCTGATTTAAAACATTCATAAGATCAGATTTTTGTGAGTAGATAGGGTGCATGTGGCCTTGAGTGCATTTTTTTGTTGTGTTTGTTGTAGTGTTTTTGGAGTAGAGAAACAAGTTTTTTTGAGATTGTACGACTGAGATAAAAAAGATTTGAAGAAAATACAATTAGCAGAAAATGATGTTTATTTCGCTCAAATAACATTTATTTAAAGCAAAACTGATACAAAAAAAGAAAAAAAGATCATGGATGAACAATGCTATCAAATTAGCTTTTTGCATAAACTGCTTAAATGCTATTTTTCTACAAAGAACATAGTACTTATCCTGTTTGTTCTCCCCCCTCCATGTAATACATAATGTAATATAATCTTGAATTAATAAACACAATAAAGAAATAATTTTTCGCGTTCTTTCCCCACTTCAAAAAACAATATCTCCTTAATAAATCCCAATAAATTATCATTTACTTTGTCAAAACTCTGATCCACTCTGCGAAAAATCAATAAATAATAATAACGCAAAAACAAATAAATAAAATGCGAAAAGTTTTTTATTATTTCCAAATCTAGGCACTTTGGAAAATATAATTCCTCAGAGGAAGTTTGAAGTCGATCCAGATAATCAGCTCTTTTTACGCTGCTGGTACAACGATCTCGCTCCTTTTGAGTAGAAGAAGAAGAAAAAAAAACAAAGTGATAAACTGTATTTAGTACTCACAAATTTTAGAATCCTAACAAGTCTAACGATTCATCCTTGCTTCGACCTATCTTGAGATGTTGTTCTTGAAAAGCTAAATTTTTTAAACCCAAAACACTATACAACTTAATCCATCCTTTCCCGATAGCTTTATCAGTTCAACCACAAGTATTTTGAGATTCTCAGCATCTTTGAAGACAGTGACGAAGCAAATGACGGGAATCGCTAGCGCTTTTCCGAACTATTCCATTTAGATCTTTTGATGCTCCCTATTTTGTCCTTCATTTGCCATAATTTTTATTCCTTTTATTTTCACTCCCCCCATAACGTAGCACAAATTATTTATATAATCCCGTCCAGATAGGCAAGGACTGACTGAAGGGAGTCAGATATAAATTTCTGAGGAATATCGCCTTAAGGAAAAGAGTTTAGGTAGATTATTAATTTGTTATTTGTTAATTTTATTTTGCTATTGTATGTATCAAAACAAAACAATCACGTTATATGTAAAATCTCTTTTTTCGTTCTCTTTCTCTTTTGTATGTTCTCTTCCATTCTCTATTTCTTCTCTCTTTATTCATGTAAGACCAATATAAACTCATACCATCCATAAACAATAGAATAGCTAAATATAAACTCTTTTTATTTCTGTCCTATTAAGAAAGAAATGAGTATTTTAAAAACAAATTCATAAATAAAAAATAAACTTTAAAATTTATTGGAAGAATCCAATCAAAAAAAGATCTTCCCACTCATTCATAAACAAATTAAACGCATTTCAAGGTGATTGTGAGATCGAAATAAAAACTTAATTAACTTGGGTAATTAATTTACCGCCAGTTTAATGGAATTTAAACGTATGAATTTATCATTCATTTTTTAATAGCTTTTTTAACTTATGAAAACTCGTGGAGATTTAATATTGTAATATTAAGGGGATTCATTTGTAGTTGCCTTGATTGCCTTGTTAGTTTTAGGCATTTTAGCAGTGGGAAATATTCAGAACATTGAAGAAAAAAAAATTAATAAAAAATAAGTAAAAATCTAAATTTTTTTTTGTGATTTATTAATTAATAAATTAGATTGATGTATGGAAAGTGGGGTATTATTTAGCAGTTGTTTTAATTTTTCCCTTCCTTTTTCTTTCTCTCTCATTTTTTCTAAACTAAATGAAATCATACCTTATTATTTAAAAAAACATATCTCAAAACATTTTATATGAACACTCTCTTTTTAAGTTACAAAAAGCAGCTATTTATTTTTTCATTTCATTTTTATTTTTATTTTTTGCCAAGCTCTTCTCTTTGTGGCTGCTGCCGTTGCTTTCGTATGATATAATAAAATCTTTTCATTCATTATTTCCGACTCTATCTCTAGGAATTAGTTTGAGTTCGCTGCCATGCTTCAAAAAGACATTTCCTATTGAAAATTGAAAAATAAACTTAAGGATTTACTTCAAAAAAAATACTAACAATAATTGTTTCATATTATTTAAACTACCTGCAGTTTATTCAGGATTGATGCCGACTCCAGAGTTGGTGATAATAGCAGAAGTAGCATGGTTAACCTTGAACTGTAAAATCATAAATAATTTTTTGTTTCTTAAGTTGATAATTTTAAAGAAAGTAGTATTGATTCTTCTGTAATGTTTGATCAAAATTACATGTTCTGCGACAAACTTAATGCAAGCTGAGAAGGGGGCTTCTTCAGGTACACTGATTCTAATATTATAGATTTCCAAAAAATAAAATAGATTATTGGTCTGCTTGGGCGAGCACATCTTAACAATTAATTTCAGTCCTCAGCTGAAATGTACGTGCGGAAGGGGAGATTGGGATCCGAAGTAAGAGTGATCTTGAAGGTTACTTTCTATTTGGTTGCCATTTCTATTTTCTGCTAGGGGAAAGGAGCTGCTGGTTAATAATTTCTTTGTGTTTGCAAATTTATCTAATGGAAAATATTTATGGTTTTAAGAAGTCCACAAAACTAAAGCAGGGGAGGAATCTAATGAAAATTAGATGAAAAAGCTACTCACAAATTTTGATAATCCGCGTGGTTGCAAGAAACAAATCAATATCTGCCGTTTAACACTCAATAATTTAATAAACAATTTCATCATATTCGTACCCAGTACCCACAGAAGGTCTTTCTTTTCTAATTTACAGATAACACTCACATATGGATTCTTTTGGTAACTCAGAAACAAATGTATTCTAAAAGATATTGTATTCATCAAACACTTGACACAAGTTCTGTTTCTAAATACAGGTATCGAGAAAGTACCGATCAAGTAGTTTGCTGAATGGTATGATTGCAAGTACGACAAGAAATATGAAAAGAGTCTACAAGGGTTGAAATTTGCATTTTTCAAATTCTACGCACTTATCCGCAGTCTCATAGACAACACCATTAGTATGCATCTTCTTGTAAGAAAGTTTATTAATAAAAACCATGGTAATTGACTTATGGTTTCATTAAGGTTGCGGATTTGCTTGATTGTGAGTTTAAGTAGAAATGCTGAATGATGATATTTATTAATTTTATGCTTGTTTGTTTGTTTGTTTGTAACTCAGCTGACCTCAAAATCCGATGACAGCATCTCAGCGAAAGAACTCCTAGACGGATAAATGTCAGATAATTGCGTAAAACCATCTGAAATTTCGTTTTTGACTTTATTGGTGTGAATGTCTTCTTGCAGACACATACTTCGGAGCCTCATCTTGGAGTATCCAAAGCTCATCGATTGGGAGTTCTGCGAATTTTTCCAAAATACGATAGCAGAAAAAATAACTCAACTGAAAGCTTATTTCCATCCTCTCACGCATTTCACAACTTTAGAGAAGAATATCTCAAGTAGGTTTCATAGATTGAATTTTGTTTTTTCCTTCAAATGACTGCTAAAAAGCATCACGAACACAAAAATCTTATAACCCTAAGCTTTCCTTGTTTTTTTTGTTCAAGGTACTTTCAAGAAATTGCTGAAGATCGGAGAAGGAGGACTGGAGTAATCTAATCAACTCACCAAGGAGATTTTCGATTAGATTCTAGTTTCGTAGCATCAAATCAAAAGCACTCAAGAATAAAGAATGGTATGGAGGCGGGAAAGGTGGCTAAAATAATATGATCTTACACACCTACTTTCTCTATTGGTTTCTTGAGAAATTAATTATATTTGTATATTTCTAACCAAAAAATTAGTTCATAAGACAGACAATCAAAAGCATCATCGATGAAATCAAAGAAATGAAGCAGAATAATGCATTCCAGGATTACTTTGAGCTCTTTACTGCATTTATGACAAATACAATCCAGGAGAACACTGAGCTGTCTGCGAACAAAGAGTATCTCATCCTCATGATGAATCTGCTGCGGGAATTGATAGAGAATCAAAAGAACGTTGAATCGTGTCTGGGAAATATCATCAATATGTGCCACATTATCAAAAATAAAGGCAAGAAAG
>Ga0302271_10002868_pt1 | contig 15114 bp, 11 predicted proteins | sample III_Bog_N1_1_FD_198767 | JGI IMG/M metagenome (GOLD analysis project Ga0302271, IMG submission 198767) | Peat permafrost microbial communities from Stordalen Mire near Abisko, Sweden - III_Bog_N1_1 | ecosystem: Environmental > Terrestrial > Soil > Wetlands > Peat | place: Sweden: Abisko... | reverse complement strand
ATATTATAATATCTGGTGATTGAGGTCTAGAATTGTTTGTTTTTCTTTGAATTTATTGGTCTTTATTCGTGCTTAATTATTCAAAGACTTTTTAAAATTGAGTATCCTGTTCCGTTTGAGCTGTGGAGAAACATAAAATACCATAAAAATATTGCGTTGCTCATGCCCTATTCTCATTTTAGAGGAGTAATTTACAAATAAAATAACAGAGAAATATTTGAGACTTTTCAAGGAGAAACTGAACAACATAAGAATTCGATAATAACAATTGCTAAATCAGTTGATCAAATCTATTAGTGTTTATTAATTGATTTTTTGTTTTTTATTTTTTGTTCAATTTCAAATGAAAAGAACACATGAAATGGATTGGCTTTGTTGGTTCTTGTTTAAAAAATTCGTTAATAATAAAACTAACAACAAAATCGTGTTTATTAAACCAATTAAAATAATTGAATTTCTCAAGTTAATTGATTTCATTCATCCTTGAGCTTTTTGAGATGATCAAAGTAGTTCTCATTGATGGTATTCTTCTTTGGCTCTTCAGAATCGATTTCAATCGGAATGCTTCCCTCTAAGCAAGCAGATAAGCAAAGAAACAATTAAAATGGAAGAATTATAAAATTTTATAAAATTATTATTATCCAAAAATGAAGTTAGATCTTAAAAAATTGTTGTCTTTTATTGTATTTTTACGCATGGACTCATAGGGATCAATGAAGATTTCCTCATTATCTTCATTCTAAAACTACTAATTGGATATCAACGGTGCATGCTCAACTTCTTATACAATCTACTGATCTTTATTCGAGAATATTCTCAGATCTGCTGTGATCACTCCTTCCTTAGCAAGTCTCATTAGCTATGTATTTCTCAGTGACGATGGAAGAGGAGATGACATTTATGTCTCTCTCGGTCTTAGATACTCGCTAATCGTTGCTCTAATCGACCTGACTCTATGCTTCGATCTTAGCTTTTCGATCATAGAGAATTTCCGAATATTCAGTGCATGATTGAAATCTGCCTGCTAGATAAATGTCGGATGCGTTGTAATAATCGAGATAAACGAAAATATAAAGCAAAGTCCGAGAACACTAATCCCTAAGACCAATATTCTTTACTCGAAAGGATCAGTGAACAAAGTGTAGAAAAAGAAATAGAGCACGAAAAGTGGGCAGACGTACAGCGTCAAATACACTGATTCAAAGACTTTTTTACTCCAGATATTAATCACAGCACGTTACGGTTTTTTCTTTCCTCCAAATGCGAAAACAGCTGAGGCACCTGGGTTGAATAGTGCAAAGATCTATTCCAGCAAGGACATGCCGAATACCATGCAGAGTCTTTCTTCTAAATCTAGATACTATTTATCCTTAGAAATGGACGATTTATTCGCTTTTTTATGCAACCAATCAGCAAATGGTGCGATAGTGAAGAAAGCAATGACTATTACCTTAACCACGAGAATTATCAAATATAATTGTATCAAATAGTTGTAATTGTCATTTAAGTAGAACACGCAGATCTAGCTACTTAGAATCGAATCAGCTCGGTGTGCTAGCCCTCTCATGAGTAACAGAAAATCGAACAGTTTCAGCTTAGACAGAATGCATTTAGCCTTCCCCCAGCAGGTTACAGCATCCGCTTCCGATACATGAACCAAATAGAGATACAAAACATAGCAAGCAGATTCGGCAAAAACCAAAAAGAAACTCATAACAAAAATCATTCCTCTTAGAAAACTTCCCGAATTGAGGAACGGCAGTAGCGTTAAGATTACTTAGAGTGCGAAGGAACTGATCAGGAATGCTGTAATGCTTTTTTGATTTTATTCAAATTTCAATTTTTCGTTGTTAGCGTAGTCAAACTTGTATTCTAACTACCAGCGAACGTTCTCGTTCACAAACTAGGCGTTTCTCTGCCAGAGTCGAGAGATTTTTTACCAAGTCGATAATTCCTGCTTTTTCTTTAATGATGCTACGTTTCGAAGTTTGTTGAAGTTATTCATGTTATTAGTGTTGTTAATGGTGTTTTCGTTGAATGTATTGTTGTTGTTGTTATTCAATGCTTCTTCTACAATATTGCTGTTTGGATTGTTATTCAGGATGATGTTACTTGGATTGTTGTTCAGGATTAGATTACTGGGATTATTAAGATTATTCGAAGGAATAATGAAATTTTAACTTTGAGCATTGATTGCTGAATTCTTACTGCTGCGACTTTTCGAAGCAACTTTCGAAGCTGACGAAATCGGATGGGGCAGATTATCTAACGTATGAGAATTGCCAATTCTCGCGGAGGTACTTGGAAATTATTTTCTGTCTTCTTATTCTGTATCAGGCTTGTAACTGTTGTCTCTATTCCTGTTGTTGTCACTGTCGTCTCTTTCGAATTCTTTGTGTCGCTGTGAGAATTGTATTGCGACTAACCGCAAAGATTCATCCTTGCGCGTATCAAAAACAGCTGTGAAAACATGTTTCATACCAGTTTATGTGATATTCGAGTTGTTTCGCAGATCTAAGGTTTCCAGTCCAGTGAATTTTCGGAGATTCTCAGTTAGAAACAAACAAAATCGATCTGTGAGTTGTCCTCTTGAAAAATCCACGTGCGCATACGCTTGAGTTGTGTTTAACGTCCTACATGATACTGCTTCTGAAGGATTTGTGTAGGCAAAAATAAGGTGAAGCAATAATTCAATTGCGAGTTCGTCTTGTATTTCCACCCAATCGTTGTACACAAACAGTTTCATTCTACTTCTGATCATCTAATAGATGAATTAATTGCCTTCCCCACCTATATTATTCCCACTTAGTCCTAAGAACTTCAAATGTGTTTCATGCAGGAACCGTTAAAATGACTCCATCGCTTTGTCTCCTTCGTCTGTGTTTTCACGGAGATCCAGTGCTTCTAAGATGTTGTTTCTGCAGGCACCCTTGGAGATTGACTCAAATCCAGTCACGCTAATTTCACATCTTCGGAGGATCAGTTATTTCAATTTTTGATTCTACTCCAGGAACTCTTTCAACTTCTCGCAACCTTCCTGTTTTAGATTTTGATGTTTAAAAGCAAAATTGATCAATAAAAAGGTAAATTCATTTGTTTTAAATGTATTACATCTGATAGAATGTTCTCTGAAATATCCAAATGCAGCAGACTTGGATGATTCTTTAGCGCTGGTAGCATAACCTCTAAATCAGAAAGACGTAATCTAGAATTTCTCAGGACAAGCTTAGTGATGTCAGTCACAGTAATTCCAACTTAGATGCTTAGCGCTATCGTCTGTGCAGATATTGGATCAGGTTCTTTTTATCCAGAGAAAATAAACTCCTAAAAACATGGTTTGTTCTTGAGGGATTCGATAATCGAAATTGTTCCTTTGTTAGGTATTTTATTGAAGGACAAATCAAGTAACTGAATAACAGGATGACCAGCTAAGGCCTTCGCGAGGATCGCAGCTTCATCAGAGGAAATATTGTCCTCACGCAGCTTCAGTTTTGTAATAGATTTATTCAAGCTAATTCCATTTGCAAGAGAAGTTATTTTCGAAAGAGTTAAGATCTCCTCGCTGACAAGTAAATACCTGAGTTGGGAGTCAGCAGAAGAAATCATAGTACTCAGAGCTTAACATGCTAATAGCGATAAAGGTATTTTAGTTAAACATAATTTATTTAGCTAGTTTAGAGGAGAAAGTTTTGTTAATAAACCAGCAATTCTGTCGATTTCTCCAGTGATTAATCCGCTTGGAGTTGCTTAAGGAGAAGCAGTAGAACTTACCTACTGGAGAATAGGTGATGAACCTGACGGAAGTGGAGATTAGTTTAGAGGAGGTTACTGTATCATCATAGGTGCTCTTATAGCTAGATTCTTTAAGTTAGATAAATTAGGAATTCCATCTAAAACCTTAGCTAGAAGCATCGGCGGTGCATCTAAATCCAGTAACAAAAGTGTTTTGGTGAACGCATTGTGCTCAAATAGCGTCCGCAGAGAATTCACTTCTTGCTAATCAGCAATCTTCTTCGCTTTCAGCAAAATCGTATCTGGCTTAAGTTGCAGAGTATTGATCGTATTTGTCGTTATCAGTAATAGCTAATTCGCTGAGATATCTAGATTCTTAAGATGTCTGCAATCCCTCAGTAGCTGCGCAACATTCAGCATTTCCCCTGCAGTTATGTTCGTATTTCCCATGGATAATTTCTTTAAACTCGAATTCCCTTTCAACCCTCGCATAATCGCTTGTAGACAACCATTTCCTACACCGTTACTTGAAATATTCAAATGACTCAAATGAAAGCATTTCTAGACAATTGTCCTTAGCACATCACCGATTCCATCGCTGAGGTTATTCTCCGAAATGTCGAGATCTTCCAGAGACGTTACATTTCCTAATTCTCTGCCGACAATCCCAAATCGCACAGATAATCTACATCTGTTCATTTTTAACTCTTTCAAGCATCGATTATTTCCAAATGACTAGCCTAAAACAGTCAAGCAATCAATGCTCATGGCACCTAAGGGGATATCTTCTAGGTTTAATTTCGCGAGGATATGAGAATGCGAGATCAAATAAGCTAATCGTTTGATATCTTCTTCTTGAAGATTCACGCAATTTGAGAGGTTCAATGCTACAAATTTCGGTAGATGCCTCTCGAATCCCTTGAAAATATGCTAAGCAAGAATCGTCGATCGTGATAAATCAAGACTAAATGGCTAATCAAAAATTATCTTGGAATCATTCACGATTGTACCTTTTTATGTCTTCATGTGCTCGTCGAAATTATTCAAGACAATCTTCGACAAAACTTAATTTTTCAAGGAATTCAAATAACTTATGACACTATTCAGCGTGAACCTATTATCGGACAAATCGATCTTCTCGAGATTCATTCTCTCGTTATTTATGATAATCGATATCATCCCAACGCCTTCGATTTCATTAGATGAGCAATAAAGCTCCTTGAGTTTAGTATTTTCCTTGAGATAATTGATGAGTATCTCCATCCCGCTGTTGTTTAGTTTGTTGTCACTGAGATCAAGCACTTCCCATTTTGTATTATCGTCTTTGAGTGTCCGTGAGATAACCTCCATAGAACTTAACGAAAGTAGATTTTTCTTTAAATTCAAGAGTTTTATGTTCTGAAAAAAACATTCCGGAAAACTCCTACTGATATTGTTGTAGGATAAATCGAGCTCTTCTTAGACAAGCCCTGCGCGACTACGGAGGCTCTGTGAAAATGAAAGGGAAACACAAAATATGAGACAAAGTAAAAAATTATTTCAATTTTTATTGTTTTTTATATGTTTACCTCATTATTAAGCCTTTTGATATCTTCTGTTTCCAGAAAATTATTCGATAAATTTAATTTGCAGACACCCTTTAACTTCTTGAGTATCGATACGATCGCATCGATACTCTTCGAGGAGTGTCGCATGAAATCATCTTCTTTTCTATTAAACGAATTGCTTCCTAGATCGAATGAATTTATCTTCGGTTTTTTATGCGAAGACGATTTCAGCTACCGATTGAGTCTCTCAAAGAACGATCTACTGAGATTATTATTCGAAATATCCAGTAACTTAATCTTCGGGCAATTCGATAGAAACTACGCGACACCTTCAGCGTTTTCATCGTTGAGAGTGCCATTTGAGAGATTTACACCTTTGATACTTCTGTTGTTCGCTAGTAGAGTCAGAAGAATATTGATGTGCGTGTGCTCGATAGTGCAATTCGATAGATTTAACTCCTGCAAAGTTGAATTGTAACGAAAGGAATTGAAGAAATCTCGTATGCATTCTTCTCGTATTGCATTGTTATGTAAAGTTAGTCTTTCCAGGGTTTTACTCGATCCAACGTATTTACTGATACTTCGCCAGCTCAAGCAGTCCAAGGAAACATTGCTGAGGACAAGTCCTTTCATCGATGGCATTAAGCTTAATGTCTCGCAAAGTTCCTCCATGAGCATATCGCAATATTCTATGCCACTCACGTTCAATTCTGAGAGTGTCTGATTCACTAATAGACTCTCGCAGAAGAACACAAAGCACTCCAGAGCATCGATGTGGGTGTCTCTCCAAGTATGGTATTTATCTTAGAAATCGATGTAATTAAATGCGTTGCTGATGGTACGGGTGTTTTTCAACGTTTTAAAGAGTGAAAAGTGCTTCGAGCGACTGCCTTTGAGATTGCTAAGTAGTTGTTATTAGAGTGATTGCTGGTTTGACGGTTACTACTGATTTTGTTGATCAGTGTTAAATTTGGATTTCTTTTTCCCTCGTTGGGTATCTTGTGGGTCAGATAAACGGTTGTTGATGGATACGCGCTATTCAATCATCTCTGCAGTGTTGTAGTTGTAGTTATAATTATTGTTATTGTTGTTGTTCTTGTTTTAGTCTTCACCTAGAAACTGATTCAAGGGAATTCCACCAGCTGAGATTTTCCTGGCTGCATCGGATAGATGAGGATGTTCTATTCCAGACTGTTCATCTTTCTCACCTTTAAATAGAAATAATTGTAAAAAATATGGAATACTAAAGGTGAGGATGATTCAGGGGATTAGCTGATAAATGGAGACAATTAGAAAATACAGCAAAAGAAAGATACGGCCAATATTAACAATATTTGTTACCTTCCCAGAATGGAGGATGATTATCTTGCAGGATATTTCTGGGCTGGCTCATTCAAGGATAGTAATATGTTTATACTTCTCTCTCTTTCTCTTTAGCTTTACTCTGTCTCACCTTTATTTTTAACTTTCTGTTCAACTTCAATTAAACTTCTTCTTCTTCTTGTTTTTCCAGCAATATCAAACTCAAGATTACGTTCTCGTTTGATTCATTTCACTCTCCCATACTACACAAGTAGGTTTTCTTCGATTGTTTATTCAAATTGCTAAGCCTTCCACAATAAAACAGATTTAAATGACCAATCTCAGATAAATAAAAGGGAAAATAATATAACTGAAGGAGAAAAGAGAGAGAGAGTTTGTTCTACTTTTACAAAATTAAACAAATAGCATAGAAACATAAATAGACTCACTTGAAAACAGCTTAATTCCCTCCCCCACAAAAAAAAATAATAATCTCATGAATATGAAGATGATGGCGGTTGTGCCATCGCTTTCAGGAAACTAAAGCAATTATGACCGCAACCAGTCGGACATTAAGAATTATCTTTAAACCAAGTTGATAAATGTGAAAAATGACCACCATGCGAGCAACACTGACACCACAACATCAGACCTTTCACAGGCATCTTGCAGAAGGAGCATTTCAGAACTTTATGGCAGGAATAGCATTTATTTCCATCAAGTTGTTTGCCACATTAGCAGAGTCGGTAGAATACTTTCTTCGCCTGTTATAAAAAAAATAGGTTAACAAATAAAGTCCAAAATATCTTAAAATGCCCGTTGTTATTGTTCTGCTTACTGAAGTCATTTTTTCTTCTTTATTGGTGAGTAAATCATAGTAAGTCGCTTATGTGTAGAGTCTAAAGCTTCTTAGCATCTCTAAAAACAAAATAATATTAAACTATTAACTAATTTAAATAGAAAATAACATGAATGTTGTTCGTTCATACCCACAAGATGAACACACCAATTGCTTCGGAGACTCTATTCTAGTTTAAGTTAATCACCAAATACGAGAGCAAACGTCAATGCTGATTGGAGCTCTCCGATATCTGCTAATTCTTAAAGAGAGTCTACGCAGCTTTTAATCACTGTTGGATGGATGTCCTCGCTTTCATAACTAACTTTCTCCAAGGATTTGCTCTAAAAATGAAGGGAAAAAAAGGAATTTAACTCGAATACAAACAAGACTTGCAAGATAAACGCCCAAATCCATGAAATCATTAGAATTCGTTTTTTTCATACCTGTAGCTGATACGAGAGAATTGATTCTTTGAGAAATTACGAAATGTAGATTATGTTATCGTTTTGATGCACGAAATCTTCATTGTTCAAAGCCGACAGGAGTAAATCTGGATTGCCTTCAAAATAGTTGTAAATCATCTCAGCATCGATCTCTTCTCTTATTGTATCTGTCATGTGCTATTGTTGTTGTTGCTGTTGGGAGGATTGTTTTTGTAAATTCTCACTATTGAGAATCTATGGTTATTTTCCATTATTTTTAAGTGCTGGGTCAGCTGAATTAGTAGAAGTAGAATCTTTTTTCAGAAGCGGGCGGTTATTTTCAAGCAAACTCAAGCCAGAGACTTATTAGTTGATGCTATTCACATTAGTATTTCCTGAATTATTGTTATTTTCCTAGATTTACTTGGATTCTTTGAGATTGACGTTGTTGTTGTGATTATTTTTATTACAGAAGATTTCGGCAAATTCCTTCCAGAGTTTCGCTACAAGAGTTTTCCCTATTTTTGCTGCGACTTATGAGTTTATTTCACATTTCTCATATAAATCAGGGACACTACGGATCTTGTAATTACTAGCAAAATACTTCATCTCCTCCATTGGCATTCCTAAACTATCTGATGCTGTTTCATGGAGATTCCATTTAACCAAACAATCAAAGAACATCAAAAAATAATACATGAAATTCAAATACTTGATTATCTCTCTTTCTCCCATTTACGTTGATAGATGCCTATTGAACGAGGTAAAGAGAATTCATCTCCATTTGCAAGTGATTAGAAGTTTTTCAGCAATTATCTCCCTTAGGCATGTGAATCATGAGAAGATGATTTATTCATATCAATATGAAAACCGATGTTGTTATTCAAATCGACTGTTAATAGATTTTTTTACATGAAATCATATGGTTTGTATCCATTATTCAACGATCGACTAAGCATCAGGCCTTTGAAATGAAAGTTCAGCGAAAAAAAGAAAATAATGCCAAAATTTTAAGAATGAAATATTTTAGATCATCCTTTTCTTTTTTCGTTTGTTACCATCCTTGGAGCAGGAGATGATTCTCTTTTTATCCTAAAACATAACTGATGTGATAAGATCAGAGTGTCCTTAGTATATTTTATATGGCCGACAAGGATTTTAGAAATTCACAGCGAAAAGATCATTATACATTGAAAACGATCCTACGATAAGTTCCATGGAATCTTCTGGTGACCATTTCACTAATCCAACGATTGCTATGTGATTGTAGCAAGCTAATTCTTGAAATTCTTCTTTATCATCGATATGCCAGACTTTAACTTTATGACCATTGTCACCAGCTGCTAGAATCGAGGGATTGTTTGGATTAAATTCCAAGCAATGAACAGTTCCCTTGAAAACAAAAAGAATAAATATGTGAAAAGTAGAATAAGAGTTCCACAGTGTCACTTACATTGTGCTAAATGACTGTCCTAACAGCTTATGAACTTCGTTTTTAACTGTGAAGCTGATTGCAAAAATAAAATAAACTGTAAGAGGTTTCTCACTCGAAGTACATTATCTTATTACTTCAATGCAGCTGTTAAACTCAGCTGTGATGATGAGATCAGGATTAGTAGGATGGAATCTAACATCTCTGCATTGCTCATTTAAAGTAAATTTGTTCACTACGCCTTCTTGTCGCAAATCCTTCATTCAAAGGCACATCATCACATTAATTTCACATGAACCTTCATTATCTTCAATAGATAAGTGGCCGATCCCCCTTTAGCATGCATATCGCTTAAGAACATATTTTTCTTACCCATAATCTTATTTCTTTATCCGGTGAGCAGCTCACAAGAAGATTGGAATCTGTTGGATGCCAATAAATCTTCTATGTCATCATTGCATTGTCTCTGTAGGCAGTATGAACCTCTTGGAAACAAAATAATACAAACAAAAAGTAAGTTATCGTTATGTTGTGCGAATGGAATGTAAAAATATAGTAATATCCATTACGCTCTCCTGTATTTACGTCCCATACAACAAAGTTAACTAGTCGCCCTGAGATGGTGCATGTCGAGAACGATGTCACAATCTTGGAATCAGCTAAAAAAAATACAAATATAGTCACAAATCCTCTCTTGACTTATTTATGGAGGTTTTATTAGTGAAGATCATGTGTTCAATTGTATTTGTTCTTGGATCTATGGTATATTTCTTACAATCGGAGTGGCACCAGCTGACGTGATTAATCGCGCCTTTTCGCTTGCTCTGCAGTTCTCTCTCAGCTTAGAAAACCAACTCTCCAGAATCTAGCTCTTTGTGCTTCACAAGGACAAGTTCTAAAAATACCAAATGCGTAGTAAGAATATGAAATAGAAATGAATGTTCGCGATGAAGCAGTAATTAAAAGGGGAAACGCTTCAATGAAAGTAAAAGTATTGGCCTTAGAGAGGTATTATTCGCTATTGTTCTTATTGCATAAGGAAAAAATCTTTTAATTTTGATGTTTTTTTTTCCATAAATTTACAATTCGTTCCTCCAACGCAGATCAGTGTTCCATCTTTATTGCAATCTGCACTCTCGATATTCGATTTTCTGTTGTGCGAGTATACTTGGTAGTCAATATCCGCTGACATCTTGGGTAACTCACAAAAGCAAGCTAAGTTTTTTTACTAGGACTCCTTAATTTAATTTGGGTTAACTTCTTGCTGAGGATCTTAGGCTTGTTTCCACAAAATTATCAAAGAATATTAGTCTTCTTTCTGTTATTCTTTGTGTCTGCAAAAAAATCTTTCAAAATGTGTTAAATTATCTTTTTGTTATCTCTTCTATTGTTTTTCATGATATTTTATGTTTTTTTGTATCTTTTCTTGTATTTTGGATTCTTTGAATAAATCAAATCAAAGGAAAATTAATTCGCTGAAAAAAAAGACAAGAAAAGGTAAAAATATTAATACTATTTTTCAATTATCTATATTATCCTTATGTGTGACTTTTATTTAATTTCACTTTTCTGAAATCCCTTATATTCTTGCTAAACCAAAATAATAAGTCTCTATTTTTGAACTGCAAGAGAAATAGAGCTTAGAAAATAAGGAAAATCCAAGCTTGGTTATTTTTCTGCTTGCAAATATTTAGTGTGGATGCACGGAGAGATATAAAAAATAATTTGGAATTAGAAAAAAAGAAAAAGCTAATAGTAAACTCGAAATAAATGGGTAATAAAATATAATCCACCAGCAGTTTTCCTTTCTGTACTTGTGGATCTAGTACTATTGTAGATGGCATGGATAAATCTAACTCCATTGCGCCAATGCAGCCAGGAAACAACTTAGACAAATCTTAGAAAGATTTCGATGTCTTCTTAGATTCTTCAAAACCTGTTGAAAATGGAAACAATCAAACTGCGCAGCAGAATTCAATTGAGGATGAGAAATTCTAAGAAGAAATGAACCTTCTAAGGCTTCCTTCAGTTTTACAAGTAAAAGGCATCTTCCAAAGTGCATACATCTCCAAAATAGTTGAACGAAATGATTAAAATTAAGATTAAGAGTTACAAGATTAAGAACAATAACATGCAGAAGTCATTAGATAAGAAGAAGAAATGAGAAAAACGGCTATTAAATCTGAGATAAAACGCAAACAGCTGGAGGAAGAATAAAAGCAGCTTCAAATTGAAAGAGAAAATGAGCTGAAACATCTCAAAGAGAAAGAAGAATACCTGTAAAAAATAAAAACCCAAGAACTTGAATTGCAATCTATTAGGTAATAAGAGCTTGAGCTTTAAAAGAAACTATCCTTGACTGCTACGGAAGTCAAGAAATAATAAGAAAAAGAAGAAAAAGAGAGATAAGTTAAACTTCAAGAATAATTGAGAGAACAATAAAGGATTTAAAATATAGAAAAATAAATTTTATAAGAAAAAGAATTAGCCAGTCAAAATATGCTATAAAACCTTGTCAAAACACCAGATTTTATGTATAATGGACCATACTACTATTACAAGGACTAGGTCACACCACATGGAGATGGTAAAATATTGTATCCAGGGAGAAACTATACCATAAATGGTAAGTTCAACCATGGAAAACTGATGGAAATAATCTAGATTACTTTTGGAGATAAATCTACTTATGAAGGAGAAACATGCAATGAAGTTCCTCATGGAAAGGGAGTTCATAAAGCTGCTGATGATTCGTGGTCTTATTCAGGCATGTTTGAGAATGGACTCAAGCATGGTTAAGGAATTATGAAACTCTAGGATAAGATTTTTGAAGGTGAGTTTCGTGATAATAAGGCTACTGGAAAATTTAAAGTCACCAGCGGACTCAATGGGGATGTATACGAGGGTGATATTGTGGATATGTAGAGACATGGATAAGGTGTTCTAAGAAATTCTAATGGAAAAATCGTTTGTGAAGGAATGTTTGTGGAAGGAGTGTTTCAGAAAAAGAAATGATACAATTCAGATTTGGATTCTATTATTTTATTTAAAGTAAAGAGGGTTTGTTGTGAAATTGAATCTAAGATTTTATCAGAAGAAAGATATTCTCTTTTTTGAGACATGTTTGAATGTTGTTTTATTGTATAATTTAAATAAAAAGAAGAAAAACTCGTTGATTTCTTTTTCTTGAATTATAAAATAGAATCTAATTTTTACTTTTACTGGAAAATATCTATTTTTTTAAATAAATGATTCTACGATTTAGTGCTATTTTCTTATTTTTTAGGTCATGTGCTTGATGATTACTTCCAATAATGAAAGATTATTCTAAACAACTTTTTGATACTAAAAGTATTAGAGTCAGTTTCTTGTGGTTTTGAATCTATCACGTTTTATGCAGAATCTCCATCAATAATCTTCCCAGATTTAAGTTTAAAAGTGTATTTTATGATATGTGTGGCCTTTGTGAGTTGATTTGATAATCACTGCAATAATACTAGCAATAATTAGAGATACGTATTTTCACACGAGAGGATAGATATGCTAGAAATTGATCATAGCCACAAGATGAAATTAATTTGAGAAGCAGCTAACCAAGAAACAAAGGAAGACAAAAACTATCGCTGAAACATCGCAGGATAATATAAAGCAAGATAGAACTAGAATAGGTCACTTTGAAGAGAAAAAAATAGAGAGTCTACCATGAGCAAAAACTTGTGAAATCGTTATTCAAATGAAGACTCAGAAAATGAAAAAGAAAACCCATAGGAAGCAGCAATGAACTTGAATAATGATTTAGATGTAAAATTATGCAAGAAAAGGTAAAAATATTGATATTATTTTACAATTATCTATCTTACCCTTAACGTGTGACTTTTATATAATTTCACTTTTCTGAAATCCCTTCTATTCTTGCTAAACCAGAATAATAAGTCTCTTTTTTTGATCGGCAAGAGAAATCAAACTGTGAAAATAAGGAAAATCAAAGCTTGGTTATTGTTCCAATTGAAAATATTTAGGGTGGATGACGGAGAGATAAAAAATTATTTAAAATTAAAAAAAGAAGAATAACAAAAAAAGAAAAAGCTAATAGGAAACTCGAAATAAATGGGTAATCAAATATAATCCACCAGCAGTTTTCCTTACTGTACTTGTAGATCTAGTATTATTGTAGATGGCATGAATAAATCTAACTCCACTGCGCCAATACAGCCAGGAAACAACTTAGACAAATCTTAGAAAGATTTCATTAATATCTAAGATACTTCCAAACCAAATCAAAACGAAAACAATCACACTGCACAGCAGAATTCAAACAAGGAGGACAAATTCAATGAAGAAATAAACCATCTAAGACTTCCTTCGGCTTTGCAAAGAGAAGGTGTCTTCCAAAGTGCAATCTTCTCCCAAATATTTGTGAAAACTTAGGATTAAGAGTTACACAATTCAGAACAATAGCATGAAGAAGTCATTAGATAAGAAGAAGAAATGAGAAAAAAGGTTATTGAATCTGAGAAAAGACTCAAGCACCTAGAGGAAGAAAAAAAGCAGCTTCAAATTGAAACAGAAAATGCGCTGAAGTGTCTCAAAGAGAAAGAAGAAAATATGCAAAAGATAAAAACCCAAGAGCTTGAATTGCAAGCTTTTAGGGAAAAAGAGCTTGAACTTTAAAAGAAAATATCCTTAGCTGCTGCAGAAGCCAAGAAATAATAAGAAAAAAAAGAAAAAGAGAGATAAGTTAAACTTCAAGAATAATTGAGAGAACAATAAAGGATTTAATAATTAGACAATTAAATATAAAATGAAAAAGAATTAGCCAGTCAAAATATGCTACACGATCTTGTCAGAACACCAGAATTTATGTATAATGGCCCATACTACTATTACAAGGACTAGATCACACCTCATGGAGATGGTAAAATATTGTATTTCGGGAGAAACTATACCATAAATGGCAAGTTCAATCATGGAAAACTGATGGAAATAATCTAGATTAATTTTGGAGATAAATCTACTTATGAAGGAGAAACATGCAATGAAGTTCCTCATGGAAAGGGAGTTCATAAAGCTGCTGATGATTCGTGGTCGTATTCAGGCATGTTTGAAAATGGACTCATGCATGGTTAAGGAATTATGAAACTCTAGGATAAGATTTTTAAAGGTGAGTTTCATGATAATAAGGTTACTGGAAAATTTAAAGTCTCCAGCGGACTCAATGGCGACGTTTATGAGGGTGATCTTGTGGAAATGTAGAGACATGGATAAGGTGTTCTAAGAAATTTTAAAGGTAAAATCCTTTGTGAAGGCACGTTTGTTGATGGAGTGTTTCAGAAAAAGAAATGATACAATTCAGATTTGGATTCTATTATTTTAAAAAAGCAGAGGGTTTGTTGTGAAATTGAATCTAAGTTTTTATCAGAAGAAAGATATTCTCTTTTTTGAGACATGTTTGATGGTTGTTTTATTGTGAAATTTAAATAAAAAGAAGAGAAACTCTTTGGTAACTTTTTCTTGTATTTTTAGAAGGTTTGTAATTAAACAACTATTACTGGAAAATATCTATTTTTTTAAATAAATGATTCTACGATTTAGTGCTATTTTTCTTATTTTTTAGGTCATGTGCTTGATGATTACTTTCAATAATTAAGGATTATTTTGAACACATTTTTGATATTAAAAATATTAGAGTCCGTTTCGTGTGGTTTTGAATCTATCGCGTTTTATGCAGAATCTCCATCAATAATCTTCCCAGATTTAAGTTTAAAAGTGTATTTTATGATATGTGTGGCCTTTGTGAGTTGATTTGATAATCACTGCAATAATACTAGCAATAATTAG
>Ga0302271_10002866_pt1 | contig 15119 bp, 11 predicted proteins | sample III_Bog_N1_1_FD_198767 | JGI IMG/M metagenome (GOLD analysis project Ga0302271, IMG submission 198767) | Peat permafrost microbial communities from Stordalen Mire near Abisko, Sweden - III_Bog_N1_1 | ecosystem: Environmental > Terrestrial > Soil > Wetlands > Peat | place: Sweden: Abisko... | reverse complement strand
ATGAAATCAAAACCCAATAACAAATCTTAATCCACCACTTTGGGGATATAAATTTTCAAAGATTTCATCAAAAACAAGCTAACACAGATGCAAATAGAATAGATTGAACTGTATAATTTCTCTAGGAAAAAAAGATCTATTATCTCTCTTGAAATAGTTTTCACTGAGCTTCCTTATTAGCAGAGACAGCTTCTCCTTCTTCATCTTCGTCATCTTCAGCATCTCCCATACCTTCGATATCAGAATCTTCTTCGTCGTCTTCATCATCTTCCTCAGCTTTTTCGATCATTTCCATGTTATCTTGAGCCTTGTCACCATAGATCTTAGGCTGTGTGAATCAAACAAGCAAAATGGATTAGAGAATCAAAATAACTTTGTATTGTTTGTCTCAAATCTAATAGTTTCAGTGCATTTTCTCATTAATATTTTGTTTTTCTGTTGAATTACTTCAGCTCTGAGCTTGTAGGTTCCTTTTTTAGCTATGATAGCCTCCTCAACTGCCTTAAGGGCTTCATTAATAATGGCCATACCAAGAGCTTTATCCTGAGTTGTGATGCATCCAGCATAAACAGGAGAACCAATGATTTCAAACTATCCAACAAAAAAAAGGAACAATAAATTAACAATCATTCAACCATTTCTCCATCAACTATCCCCAAAAAATCATGGGGTAAAAAATTGATTTTCAACTTTGAACCTACCTTGACATCACATTTATCTCTAGATTTAGCCTCTCCTGCAAGTAGAGCAGCCTTGATAGCCTCGATGCCTTCATATTCATGACATCTCAACTCAAAATCTGCCTTGATTCTCATCGGCTGTGTGTTGAGTCTTCTTGTGATAACTGCGAGAAGCTTCTACTTGATATCCTCAGGCACCTTTGCGTTCATAATGATACTGGGATCGTTAAGTGCAAATCTAAAACCATCATAAGCATGGTTGAATTGCTTGTAAAGTGGCCAGACAATCTTTGAATATAATTCCTCAATGTTGGCTTCTTTAGATGATTCACAGACAGTAATCAGAATCGAATGAATGTCCTTAGCTTTGCTAAAACGATCTAAGCAAGCCTAGTCCTAGGTGTTTCTCACCTTATTATCAAAAAATACAATTTTTATCAATGTACAAACGAAAAATAAAATCTGAAAATAATGCTACTTTTTTCTTGCTGAGATCGATGTATCCTTTGTCGCTGTCGACTCTAAGTACTTAAGCAACTTCTTATTTCCCGATTTTGAGTACTTTGTGGATGTTCTATTACATTTATCTCGTCATTTCATTAGGTGTGATCATACCCTCAATCCTATTGTACTCTAACAATTGCACGTAGCAGCAATTCTCTTCAACCTTTGTGACTTCAACAACGACTAAGTCATCCTCCTCAGGGAACTTCTACTCGTAGAACCTGCAGGTTTAAATTCTGTGACGTTCTTCAGCCATTTCTTATTAAATATCTCTGTTTTGCGTTGTTGTTTTGTAATTATTCTTCTTAATTATATCTTTGATTATTTTTAATTTCAGTATGCTGCTGCTGTTGCTGCATCTATCTATCTTTCTCTCTCTCTCTTCGATTCTGCTTGAGTTCGTTCCTCCTTTGGAAAAATTAGTACCCAACTCATTTTGTCTTTGGCCTCTTCCTATTAATTTTCTAGCCTCTAGATATTTTACATACATCATTTCATTTTCGCTTTATTTTTTTTTTAAATAAATGCATGCCAAAATGCATAGAATATGGTAAAAACATACAAGTTTTACTTCTACAAAACACTTAATTATTATCAGCATGACTTCTCTAAATTATCTCTCTAGTTTTTGATAATTGATGCTCGTGTCTGTTTCCAATGGGTTCATTTATCTTTTGAAGCAACTACATTATTGACATATGGAGCAAGTAGAGTTTAAATGAATTGATTTTTCTATTCTTCTGTTTCATATTTTTTCCAATCATATTCATAGATCTCAACAACAGTGCAGCCTAATTACTCTAAGCATCTTCTTTTGATCTCATACATCCCTGATCGTCTCTTATGGAAGTAATGGAATCTGCCATTCACTTCAATAACAAGTTTTTTCTAATTGATTTCAGCATAAAAATCAACATTAAAGATATCAATTGAATAGTTCTCTTTGAGATGAATCTGCTTTATGTATTTCCTTATGAACACAGATATTTCACTTTGACTGGTACTCTCTCGAAGAATCGATTATTTTAATCTCAAAGCTGGAAGGAAAAAATCTTCTATTGTCTCTGTATCTTACTAACTACCTTTTCTATTTACATTCATTTGAGTAAAATCTTCAAGCTTTCGAACTTCTAACAGCAGTCCAAGTGGTTTCAGTATTTCTTTAGGTATGCTTCTTCTTTTGATATGCTGCTGTTTCAACTGTTCCAGGAGATTTTCATGCATTTTCTCAGTTTCTTGGTATTTCAACGCGAAGAAATAGAGAATATCAGGCAAATATTCCAACGTTGTGGTCTCAAAATAAACAGTGTAGCTATCTGAAGCACCAGGTAATTTGTTTTGGATCAAACTTATCAGCAGCTGCTCCATTTCAGGAATGAAGAAGTTTGCTTTAGTGAAATCTTTGAGGTAATGTTTCAGCAATATGTGAATGTGCTCTGCTGAGACTCTTGGGGGTGTGATAATCTAAAGCAATCTACCTTGAATTGCCTTGCAAAACTCAGCTGAACCAAAGTTATTGAACACATAAACCTCTGTTAAGTCTCTGAGTTGTTCTTCATTCATTTGAGGTATTCTTTAAATGAAAAACTCCTCGAGTTCTAAAGTGTATTGTTTACGCCCATGTCGCCTAACGAAGTATGACAGAACTGTTCCTGTGTAGAGATTGTTTTCTTTCAAGGCTAAAGGTCTTTCTAAGACATACTTAAGGAGAACTTTCCGTAGGTTCTCTTCTCGGATTCCACAGAGATCTAGGACTTAAAGACATAGGAAGAGACTCTAATCATCCTCAGGAGTTGCTCCGTTGGTTAATTATTCCTTTAAATCACTTTCTCTAATGAGTTCTTTAACGCTTGCTCCGTTTTCCTCAGAGCTCAATGCTTCTAGCATTTTATTAAATGTTTCAGAGTTGAATCTAAACTGCTAAATTTCCTGTTTTTGTACATGATTTTCTTCAGTATTTTTAGACTATTCAGCTTACACACTGCTAGAATTGCTACTTTTATCTGAAACTTCTCTTTTAACAGCCCTATTTTGCCTTGAAAACATTTGAAAGCACCCAGTTGTCATGCTGTTTCCTTGAAAGAGTTGATTTGGTTAAAATAATTGGATATTCTAAGACGAAGTAGAGCAACTCTTAGAGATATTAACAGGAATAGTTCTCAATGAGCGCATAGTCATCATCCTGAACGCAATGGTTGTGTTACGAATCATTTACTTTATTATTTAGAATTGTATCTGTATGTGAAGTTGTAGTTGTTGTGTCTTTTGTATTATTTGATTGTTTTACTATTAGAATGTTCGATTCTATCTTTCTCAAAATTCCAATAGATTCAGCCAAAAAACTCAAATAATTATTAAGATTAGCTTATTACGTTTCATTACAAGCAAACAAACAAATCTAGATTAAAAGTTGAATTATTTCTAGTTTTTGCATTGTTTATGCTTTCACCTTAAGATATTTTAGCATTTTAAATAAAAAAAATGGATTATTTAATAAATAAAATTCTTATTAGTAACTAAAGTAAATTCATAAATTAAAAATAATAGATTCTTTGAAAGATAGTTTGTTGGTTTATTTGAGATGAAAATATTCAAAGAGCTGGTTCTCACTCATCACAAGGGCCATGCAGAAAGTCATCTTCATTTAGCTGTGCCCTTTTGCTGTTGCAATCAACTCAGCCCTTTTCATACTACAGGGACTAACGCATAAAAGTTCTTGCCAAAGACATCTTCGATCATATCTTTATGCAAATTAATCAGCATTTCTTGACTTAAAACTTCTTTCATTCCACTTTTTTCTAACACCATGCATTCCATCAAGAACTTGTTGATCAGCTCCATTCTGCCCAAGATCAAATTCACTATCGGACTTGAAAAACTTCATAAAGTCAAAAAAAAGAGTTAAAATTTAAACTTTCATAAATGAAACTGTGTTCATGGTGTCATTGTTGAAAATACTCTAGACCAATGGAGAGTTAATTTAGCAATTGAACTTTCAAGAAAAGCTCCTTTCCATAATGCTTTTAGTTGTCTGGGCTCATTCCTGTCATGCTAGATTCATAAAAGAGAACACATTAAATAAATCTTATATTTTTCACATTTGCAGCATAAATCAAGGTGCTGGCATTAACAACTAAAGCTTACTTCAGATTGAGATTGAGACTTTGCAGATTATTAAGTTAGCTGACTGCTTTCTCTATTTCTTAGGCTCCTTCGTCAGTTATGAAATTATTTCTGTGAGAAAAAAAATAGTCGCTATTTAACACAATTAAATATTTGAAAATCTTTTTGTGTTGACTTGAAGCTAAGGATTAAGTCTTTGAGCTCTTTGAGTTCATTCAAGGCTTGGGCTGTTTCTATTGCTCCAACTTTGTCAATTTTATTATCTCTGATGTGTCAAATTCAAATGGAAATAAAGTTAATAAATTATGCTCATGTTTTGATTAAATTTTTGATTATTACATGAGAACTAAGGTGAGTTTCTTGAGTTCTTTGAGTGTCTTTAACGATCTTGCAAGTGCAGTTACTCCTTATGATCCAAGGTTGTTGTAGCTGTTGTTTAGTAACAAAAGTAAAATTTTAAAACAATACAAACTATTCGCTTTATTTGTTTGTTTGTTTTGGAGTTATTAGTTTGTTTATTTAAATAAAAATGTGGTTTTGTGTTACTTAAGAAGAAGTTAAAGTTAAGTAAGTCCAGTGAGATGAAGTAAGGCAGTGGATAATTCAATGGCAGCTTCATCTTCAATATCATTTTGATAAAAATTTAAATCTAATTTCCTGAGTTTCCTGAGATTCTTCAAGCCATCTGATAATTCCTTCATTCCATCATTCTTCAGATTATTCCAGCTTCAAAGGAGACAGGGAAAATCCACAAATAAGTTAGCAAGCAAACAAACAAGAATATCTTTTTCTCATGCAACTTATTAATAAAACTCACCCTAGAAAGAGAGACAGATCTTATAATTCTCTGAGATTAACAATTCCATGTGCAATATTTTGAATTCCTTAGAATCCAAGATTATTCTCTCCAAGAATTAGCTTAAGTGATTTGAGTCTCTTGAGATTCCGCAAACCCTCACTCAACCCTTAAATACCCTCTTCGTTGATGCTGTTTTAACTAAGAAAACAAAGATATTTGTAACCAAAAGAATGGCTTCATTTTGAATAGTTATTTGCCTAAAATCAAAGAAATTGCAACTTAAAAGCAATATTATTACTCTAATTGCAGACTTAAACACTAAATGTGCTTTAGATGAGATAGAAAATCACCAAGAAGCACGACTCCTTCGTTGCTAATTTAAGTGTTGCTATCCATTCAGTCAAAAACAAAACACATTACAATAAGGTTAAATATTCACATGGAAACTTATCCTTGGGAATTATTTATTATTCCTCTTATAAAATTCTTAAAAAAACTCTCTATCTTTCTAGAAACATTCTTTTATTGCTTTTTATTAGCAGTTTAAACTTATTTTACTGAAGTGAAATCTCCAAATATTATTATGACTTGCAGAATCTAATTCATTCATTTTTTATCGTTTGAATGCTTTTCTGCTTTTTTCTCATCAAAAGTTGTTAGATAATTAATTTTGATTATTTATTACATGAGGCTGAGCACAAGGGTTTCTAATTTTTGTATCTTGAGGAGCTGCTCAATCAGTAATTCTATTCCCTCTTTACGGACTTCATTGTAGCTATTAATGAGAGTAAAAGCAGTTAAAAGAAAGCAAATATCTTTCAAATATGCATCCAAACAAATCACCATAAAAATTGGTTTTTTGATACAGTCTTTATTTTTTCACAACAAATCGTGATTTGTTTAATTTACTCTAAATTTAATGAAAGATTCTTCAAGTGCTTGAGCTAACCAATTGCATTCGTCAGATAATCCATTCCTTCAAAATCTATGCCATTTTCGCTAATACGAAAGAACATAAAATCCATTATCAATATCTTCGCTATTTTGTGTACATAATGCAGAAATTATTTCAATTATTGAAATTTACTTGAGTTTGAGATCAAGTTTCTAAAGATTCTTCATTAATCCAATGCTGTATGAAATATTCAACACACCCTCTAATCCTATGTACTGCATACTATCAAACAAACCCAATAAGACAAATCATCTTCAAACTTACAAGCTGTTCCATCAAAAAATAACCCTAAAATCTTTATTGAATTATTAGACAATCTTTCCTACCCAACATCCAGAAAAGCGCTTGTTTTCTTATCAATTGAATCCATAAATGTAGAGTTCGATGCCTTCAAAAGTTATTATTCCTATCCGAAAGTGCACAAGACTTAGTTGTCTTCACTGAACTATCTCAGCATCTTCATCCCTGGTTTCATATCGATATTTATTTTTCTTCTTCTTCTTTGGTCTTCTAACTAATTGCTGGCTGGTAATAATTGATTATTATCTAGAATTTCTTTCTCTCTTTCTCTGATGTTCCCTGATAATCTCCAAGAAGCAAAGTCCTTTCAATGAATTGATCAATTCGCTTAGTAGACAATTGTGATAATATAATTTTAATATCAAAAATGAATAATTTGCTTTTTTTCGAGTTCAATTATTTTGTATTTTCTTTCTTTCATTTTTAAAGAACAAAACAAATACTAAATTTAAGATTCAAACTTTTAAAGGCAAGCCAATAAGCCATTATTATCCTTTCTTTTGTTCCAGACATTAACTAGGTTGGCAACTCAAATTACAAGAAGACCAATCACTTTAATAAGAATACATAAATTAACCTATTTGGCTGGCCTATTTTTTGATAAGTTTGCCAGAATAAAGAGAGAAAAAAGCAAGCAGATAATTAATACATTCTTCACAAAAAGTTTAATAGTTCTACTTCTCAAAACAGATAGCTAAAAGCAATTAACCCAACAAAAAAGATACAAGCAAATGTAGAACCAACTCATTTCTGATGGCAGAATCATCGGGTAGTAAACCAATCAGAATCCAAGACAATCCACTTTTCTGGAAGGGAAGATCCCTCTGTTTGAGTGCTAGATCATTCGTTCTCCATTTCCTATTGCTTCAAATAAAATAGAGAACCCTAGTTACTAAGTAAAATGCACATTGCGCTTATTCAATTTCTGCGTGAAAATATGTGACATGCAAAATGGCGTCGAGGAGGTGATTAATCTAACTAATAAATCCAGAATTCAATGGATTCAAGGCGTTGAGGAGTACAAGAATACCTTATTGAACTTCGAAGGATTCATTCTCTCCCTTTCACTTGAACCTGAAACAACTGAAGGAGTTTCCTAACCCAAACTACCATCGTAACAATAGGAAAATTAAAAATCTACCAAAACAAACATTGTTGAAGATTTAAAGTAATACTATCAATCAATCAGCGTTCGTAGAAAGAGCAATCCGAACAACAATAGTCCTATATCAAATAGTAAAAACAACAGTAGTCCAATCAAACGTGATAGTGTAAATATGGATAAAAAGAAAAATGACATAAATTCAGCGACAAACAATAATAATAACTTCAGTTACAAGAGTCTAAATCTTTCCAGCCATCCAAATAATCAAATCCCTCAAAAAAACCAACTTTTTTGTTACTTCGTTGATCCACTGTCGAAGTAATTCATTGTGTCATATTTCAAGGCGAGAGTGATTTAGAGGAACTTCCATTCAGTCTACTAAGCGGTTCGTAAACTTGGCAAAGGCAGTTTTGCTTCAGTAAAAACAAAAAACATACAAAATGATTTATCATTTTTTCGTTCTGCTTTTAGATACTCATTTTGACTACCTTTAAACTAGGTATATTTAGTTCGATTAAGAGACACAGACAGACACTTTGCAGTGAAGGCTTTTTTAAAAGAGCGTCTTTAATCAGAAGAGAAAGGATATTTATCATTTTACAATGAAATTAAATTAATGAGAAGTGTCAAGTAAAAGCATGTTCTCTGGCTGATCGAAGCATGGGAATCAGACAATAGCTTTTATTTAATTACTCCTGCATGTCGAGGTGGTTCTCTTCTTGATAGAATTGTTTGGACAAAGCGTCTTTAGCATCATCCAGAACTTGCAAACTAGAAGAAAATTCCACCAATAAATGCATAATTCGTCAAAGTGTTCTTAAAACAAGCGTTGCTGGGGTTGATTGGGTTAAAGTAACAAGGCATCATGCATAGAGATATTAAACCAGAAAATATGCTACTAGACGGGAAGCTGAGTTCAATGGAAGATGAAGAAGTTAGAATAATTGATTTTGGACTTGCAGCATTAGCCAATGATACGGAATATCTGTATCCTAAATGTGGAACACCTGGGTTTGTAGCTCCGGAGATAATTAATTTTTCTTCCAAGAAGAAAGCAGGGTACAATTGGTAGTGCGATATTTTCAGCTTAGGAGCAGTACTGTATTTCATGTAATTTGGAGGAGAGCATTTATTGGAGTTACCTGAATGTGTGTTTATTGGATTTTTAGGTTGACATTGAGACCGTTATTCTATGGGAAGTCAGCGAGAGAGACTGTGGAAATGAATAAACTTTGTGTGATCGATTTTGGCAGCAAGTACATGACGAGTTTAGATCCGAAGAGTAAGCAAGAATACGATATTATTGTAGAATTAGACAAACTAAAATGGATTTTTCGTTTGTTTTCTTGGCATAATTGAAGTCCTTGATTTGCTGAAGAAGATGCTAGTTGTAAATCCAAATGAACGAATAACAGCAGAAGATGCCTTGAAACATAAGTATTTCATTGATAATTTTGGAGATGAAGAAGACTTGGAAGTGCCAGATGATGAAGGGAAAACTTGCATAATTGATTCTACTTTACTAAGACTAAATCAAGAGTAAAGCGAATTATTATTTTAACTTCTAATATGGTTTAAAGGCTAAATGTACTTTTTAATTTTTTTCCATTAGAAAAGTATTTGACATGTCACGTATTAACAACCACGTTTCCTCCTAATTATCAGTCTCAAAGCTTCCTTTGGCGACATCAAATAACTCATTCTATTAACTCGATGGAAGTGGAAGTAGCAGTAGATTATTCAAGAAAAGTTCTGGATCGTATGTATCCAGTTTAATTCTTCGCTAACCAGTTAAAGGATTGGGCAATGACAGGTAACCGAGTCTAGTGTATCTCAACGATCTTGAAGGGCTAGAAGATGAAGTTATGTCTTAATAAACTCGCAAGAATCATAATTCTACTGTGATGCCATTGTAAGAAAAAGGAATGAATGCTCGTAGAGAAAAAGACAATCAAGAATGCGAAATCAAATGAATCTTGGTAGTATTAATAATAATTTGAATGCAAAATGATAGGTCTGACAAATCATGACGGATTTTTCCTCTTTTAATTCTTTTAAAGAAAGAAATAACTTATGGAATTTATTTATCTTCTTATCCATTTCATTGTTAAATCTTGAAAAATCATAAGTTATTTTTACATCAAATATGAAAGATATTTGAATACACAGTAACAAAAAACAACGTAAAAGCTATTTGGTTAAAAACATAGAATTGTCTACAGTTTGTTTAAACCTTAAATATATTCATATGAGATGACATTAGAACTCACTTTTTTAATTCATCAACCGAGAAAGTACGTAGTAAGATATATGATTGGAGATCTCTGAAATTGCTGAGATTCAAACAGAACAAAAAGAGATTCTTTTAAAATTCTCTTAGCTTTTAAATATTTCAGTATCAGGCTTCTATTTAAAGGGAGAAAAAATTGAGTTTAAGCATTTAAAAAAAGGAATTTTTCAATTAATCTCACCTGCAGTGAGTTATTTGGATGGAGAAAACTGAGTTATTATTTCTATGGGTGGTGAATGCGAGTTAGTATCACTACTGCTTTAAACCAAAACCAAAATAATGAATGTTTTAACAGGTAACAAAAGTATTAACAACACATATTCTCAAGAGCATTTATAATTTATTTTGATTACCTTGAAGGCAGTGTATCAGGTAATGGTAGCTAATTCTCAAAAGATCCAGAATTATTTCTTTCTGAGAATGAAATATATCCCCTGGATCGTAAGGCAGAGACAGTTGGGACATTTTCAATAAATTAAACAGAACTCGATGGAATTCTGCAATTCCTCATCCAAAATTATTGCATAATCGCTATGATAATTGCGGATAGGAAATCGACAAGTTGATGTCGGAAGAACCACTCGACCAGTGCGAGGAGAGTAATGTAGAAGATTTAGCGTATTTAAAAGGGTGTGAACAGGATCCTAAATCGTGAATTAAAAACAATTCTCAGCAATCAATGGAAAATATAAAATAAAATCTTAATCTATCAAATATTTTTAATAAATCTGTTGTCTTACATGCAAGGAACTAATGGCTTCTTGAAAGCCTAGAGAGATGCTAAATAAACACAAAATGGCCATAGACCTAAGGGAGAAAAAAAACAAACAAATTCACTGATTAAAACAACATTCTTTAAACATAAAAAGCACACTATTTTCTCTCTTTCTTTAATGAAATAAGCATATTGATATTGACCTTGATATGAAGAAGACGAAAAAGGTGAGACGAGCTCAAGTAATAAGAAGATTATCTGCATTGCAAAATCTATTCGAATAATTAATTCATATCAAAAAGATTTAAAGAGAATAACAGCAGATCAATAATTCATTTTATTATTGCTTTTTCTTTTTACTTTTCAATGTGAAATCTAAAATGAAATTGAGAGACCCTAATCGTTGTTCTGCAAGGGAAGCTTATTGATGGAAGAATGTGCATGTCGCTATTAGCTATTAAGACAGCAGCAGGAAGAGACAAAAGCAAATTATTGGAGTTGTTAACTTAGGGGAAGATAAATGAATGCTTGCTTACCGCTGGAAGAGAAGAGCTCAGGAATGGGCTGATCAAGAAAGAATAGACTTTTTTGAAATAAATAAGGAACATATTTTAGAAATTGTTGGTTGGGCTGGAAATGCATGCTTTAACAATTGTGAGATTGTGCATTCTAATATTCTTACGTCTCAGCGATTCGAAGGTGTTAAACTGAGAAGTAGACAAGATTCGAGTTAGATCGATTTGGAATATCATCCCTACAGTACTCAAGATATACATTGCTCCAGAGATGACGATTATTGCTCTATTTTCAAAGAAAATTCAGTCTAGAGATAGCATAAATGTAATTAATATTTTCTTATTCACAGAGAATTAGAATTCATGCAAAATATGTAGTAATTTACTGCGTGCATAAGGGAGTATCATCTGCAATATTATGGACAAATTCCGAGAGAGAAACTACAGGATTTATCACAAGAAATCGAAACATCTGACTGTTTGAAGGAGCAATATGTCCTACTAAAACTCTATTTGGAGGATTCTACAACTGTTGTTGTTACTACTCCTGTTGCTCCTGCTGCTAACCTTCCAGCATTTTTACAGCTGCGTTGGCTTTATCCTCTCAATCGTCTTTTATTTAAAATATATCTCTTAGAAATTCTACGCTTCAAGAGTAATTGCTGTGTTGTGTTATTTTATTTTCTATTAGGTAGCTCTTTTCTTTCTCGTTTCTCTCTCTTAACTTCAATTATCTTCATTTCAAACGATCTCTCCCACAGAAACCTAAAGGGTTTTGTCTATAATTAGGTTTTGGAGAAGAAGTAATTATTTAGCAAAAAAATATTTTGAAAGAAAAAGACTAATTCGAGGTCTTCCTCTGAATATCAATTCAACTATTCATTCATCAATACTCGTAGCTGCAAACTTCATTACAAAATAAAACACCAATCTTTTGTTTAACTAAAAATCAAGTTGAATGATTCATTATCACCTCCTAAAATGACAAATTCCAGCAATCTAAGAGCATTTTAAGGCAACACACACAAAAAGAAAATAAATCATTCCAATAATAATAATAGCTTCAACACCTAATATTTTATCTTTTCTTTGGGAATAACTTTGAAAATACCAAAGCACTTTAGTAAATAAATAATGATAAACAAATAAAGAATAATAAAATCAATTTTCTCAAGCAAAAATCTATTCTTCTTATTCTTTTTAAATACTTAAAAATCTCTACCAAAAAAACTGTTATGCTAACATGCTAAAAACTACCTTTCAAAAGAATGTGGAAGAATTTCACATCAAATAAGAAATAATTAAAGTATTATTCAAGACTTAAAACACCTCGAAATAAATAAAAAAATAATGCATAAAATAATCATTTTCTTCTTCTTATTCTTCTTCTTCTAAAGCATCTTGAAATCAAGCAGAACTTAAATGGAAATGAACCACCGACTCCCAAATAAACCTTTGTTGCTACTGAAAATTTAAATAAATAAATTTTATTTAACAAAATGTTTCTTTTCTTTTCCCAACTGAGTTAATTATTTTGATTCTCAATTCAAACCAAAAATGCTCTTAAACCCCTCCCATGAAAAGACTCTTATGCAACAAAACAAAATAAGACAATCTCGAAATAATTATTTTTGAAAGTACTTACAAAAAATTATAACTGCAAAAAGAAAACATCTGAAAGAAAATGTCACAGTATAACTAAATCCCTACATACGCCCCTTAAGGTTATGCTCCTTAAGTCCAACAAGTTGCATATCAGCCACAAGTAGCATATCAACCACAAGTTGCCAGCTCTTACTTTGGTCAATAATCATTGACAAACTCTGCAGCTACTTTCAATGTATGATATTATTTTTAAAATTCCTCTTTGATGCTTTAACAATTAATACTGCAATTTGAACCATAAAGTCATCCCAAGGATTTACTCAAAACGTTGCCAAAGCTCCTCTTAGAGGCAACTCCAGAGTCGAATACGTTCCTTATCAGAGAAAAGTTGTTGAGTATGAGCAATAATACTACACTTAATCAGTGCCCAAGGAAAGATACGGTAACAAACCAATAACAACAAAAAACTTACAAAAACTTAGTGTTTTTCTGAAAAAACAGCAAAAATTCTATTGAATATCACCTCAAATTATTTGAATTTATTTGACTTTCCTTTTTGTTTTTTCAATAAGTGACTGACTACTACGCTATCGAGCACACCACTAATTATGTCCCTTAGACTTACTATGATCCTTATGTTGACTATATTCCCGTTCAAAGATACAAGGAGAGAGTCGAGTAAAATATCACATTCAATATTTTTTATTTTTTTTATTTGATCCCCAACAAGATATCTTCTCCATCCAATAACTAATATTCTTTTTTTTAAAAGATACTACCCCGTTGAATCCAGCAGAACAGTTATCAATCGTCTGCCTTGAGAAAGCCAGCAACACCCGAAGAGCAACAAATCTGAAAGAACTCTTTTAAGGCAATAGTTTTCCAATACATTTTTGTTATTTTTGTTCTCTGTTTGTTTTTTATTTTACGCATTCAAAAATGGAATTGTTAAAAACACTTAAAATGGATGAATGATATGCTCAATTTATTAAAAAAAATAAATTAATAATAATCATAGATGAATCCGCTGTTTGCTTATCAAGAGTCCTCATTTGGCTTCGAATCTCCTCACATTAGTTCCTTTTTTTTCTGTGAAATCAGATGAATTACTTGTATTTTTCACTTAATCTGGATTCTACTAAGATGGCAATTATCTTAACCTTTTTTTATCACATTCTCCTTTGATTGCTTTAGGCGTTGTTTCTCTTTTGCTTTCTTGTATTTTTACTGCTGGTGAATTATTTCTTGGAGTCTGTAAGTTAAGTTAAAGCCCTCTTGAAGAAATTAACTAATCTTGCTGATTTTTTTAGGTAGTATTTCCTGCTAATTTTCTATGATAATTATTGCAAAGTGGGGCTGAAATAACTGTTTTTCTGATTCGCTAATTTGCAGAAATGCCCGAACGATTCGATTAAAATAAGCTCTCAGCTACTTCTTTCAGCAGAAAAAACTTAGGGCATCGTTTGGAACTTTATTAACATCCAAAATTGCTAGCTCTTTCTTCCCTTGCAGACAACCAACTTGCATGTTCCTGATTGATCCCTCTTAAACTCCTTTATGAATGAGATTTTGCACTCCCCAGCTGAGTGAATTCTAGATTCATCACTACTCCTTTCGTCAACTGAAGAGCATCATTTTTGTTCAATTTATCTAGTTAGTGCTTTTATTAACTCTTTCCTCCACCAAAAGTTCCCTCTTTTCTTTGTAAAGTATGCATTTATTCTACTTCTTCTTTTGATTGTTAAAAATTACTAAATTTTGAGATTGTATTTTGAAATTCATTAGTTTCTTATTGTTTTTGCCTTCTATTCGCCGACTACAATCGTTGAGTTAACGAGCCTGTGGAGTTAGATGAAACATTTTACTCTTCTAATAAGCTAGTTAGTTTGTCACCAAACTACTATTCTTTTGTTTTCTATTGTTTATTCACGTTAAAAGGAGAATCCAGTGGTTATTTGCTTAAGATACTTAAGACTCTACTATTATTAAAATTGGATTTTTGGGAAAGAAATAGCGCTTATCGAGATGTTTTGAGAGGTTCAGTCGAAGATAAAGGAAATGCTTGTTTAGGAGATACTTGCAATGAAACAGTTTTAATAAGTTATGGCTCTTTATTCAACTTGTCAAAGCTAAGTGGTTACTCACCTTGATAAGTAATAATACTATCAGGTTCTTATGAATTATGAAAAATATTTTGCCAATCATCTTTACTTTAGTTTGCTGAAAATGAATTTTCTTGATTTCTCAATGCGAAAACCTAACTTGCTTTCTGCTGTCTTAATAGACTTTACGACTCTGATATTAACCAATTAGCAAGCCGGGGGCTAGGCTAATTTTTAGGGGAATATGTTTAAGATATGAATAGCGAATCAGATAATTTGATTTGTTAATTAGTGGAATTTTCCTTTGTAAGTGAGGGCTAGCGAGAGAATGAGGAACAGAAGAATTCAGAATTATTTTTGAAAAGTGATGGAGAAGAAGGAGGGTTGTTGTTTATCATTGAATTACCCTTGCAGATATTTAATGAA
>Ga0302271_10002864_pt1 | contig 15127 bp, 9 predicted proteins | sample III_Bog_N1_1_FD_198767 | JGI IMG/M metagenome (GOLD analysis project Ga0302271, IMG submission 198767) | Peat permafrost microbial communities from Stordalen Mire near Abisko, Sweden - III_Bog_N1_1 | ecosystem: Environmental > Terrestrial > Soil > Wetlands > Peat | place: Sweden: Abisko... | reverse complement strand
GATGTAAATAATCACTTCAATATAATTATTGTTTTGTTTTTTTCAAGAATTTTGCGTCTCAAAACTAGCGATACTTGGGGTAGTACTCCCAGGAAAATTGACAAATAACAGAATAAAATCAGATTAAACTAACAAAAAAAGAAAATCACAAAATGAACAAACTCTTCGTTCTCTTTGCACTCTCTGCTTGCTTCGTTGCTACCTACGCCCAGGAAGACGATGAACCCATCGAAGGAGGATACACAAAATCTACCTATAACTCCAAGACTGAGGCTGCTATCTACAATCTCGCTGTTTCAAGCATCATCGCTCTCCCTGAAAACTCTCAAGTCAATGCTGTTCCTCACCTCGACTCGATCTACACTCAAGTTGTCAGTGGAATCAACTACAAGCTCGTCATTCGCTTCGGCAGCAGAATCTACCAAGCTGTCGTCTACAGCCAACCTTGGACAAAGACTCTCTAGCTCACATCTCTCACTGTTGTTAACGCCACAGATTGATTGATCTTTCTTTACCAACAAAAAATTAACAATACATACTTATATATACTTTAACTTTCAGAGAAATTTCCTCCAAAATAAAAACAAAAAAAAGGATTTTTACTTGTTTTAAATGAATACTTTTTGATTGTCTAGAAAAAGAAAAAGAGAAAATAATGGTTGGATAAAGAAAGATAAGAAAAATATCAAATACTAGTCAAATAAGATGATGAGATTTTAAAAAAAAATAAAAAAGCACTTGAATAATAGGGGATTAGCCCTGGAAAGGGATAATAAATAGTTAAATATCTTTTACCCAAGAGTTTCTGGAAAGGAGGAGAAAACAAGTATTTTTAGTGTTATAATCTCTGAGAAAAAATAAAAAAAAAGATTAATTTCATCAGCAAACAATAATACGGACTGTGCTTTCTCAATATCTAATACACACACAATCACAAATAATAAAAGAATACTAGCCAATAATGATACAAATTATAATAATAATTGATTACAATATGTAAAATTAGATAAACTGTTCTAAATTGCTTAGAATTTATTCTTACAAAGAGCCTACAAAAATTAATTACAATTCGAGTAAGCTTTAATGAACCAATTAGCATTAATTGCCCTGAAAAAGAAAATAAATACACACTAGAAAAAGATTTCTGTTATGAAATGACACAACTTTTTAATATTTTGAAAGTATGCAAGAATAGGGAGATATTTCAAAATATCTTATGTAATAACGAAATCAAAAATTTGATTTATTAATGAATCTTATTTTTTTTAAAGACCTCGTTCTCTATTCTGCTTTTTTTTTAATTTCCTAACCCTGATAATAAAGTGATGATTATGGATATTTGTTTAGATGTTAATAGGAGCTGTTCAACTAGAAAGGCTTCAAGGATCTAGGAAAAAACTTATTATTTCGGGGATATTGATGGTAAAAATCATTTTTAAGCCCTTAATTGAACCTTACTAGTCCGTAGTGGCATACTTTGAATAAATAATTTAACTTAATTTTTTCATCAGAGAAAGTTCGAATTATTTGAGTTTTTTGAGAAATAATCATAGATTTCTTTACTAAAAATAACTTGTTTTAAAGGTATAAAGATCAATAATAGATTTTGATTTTTCTTAAAAATACCATTATTTTGTTCATAGAAATATGCTTATATTTATTCTACCTCCATATTTTCACATACTTATTATTGAATTTAATTTCCTGTTGAATGACTCATCGTTGTCTATCAACCTCAGATATTAATTATACCATTAGATTCTTGCTTTTTACGTCTTTTTAAACATCGTCAATTCGATTAGTTTCTGGATAAAGCTTCAAAACAAAAAAACAAAAACAAAAACAATCTAAATTTCTTAAAATAACTTCAGCAAAAAAAAATGAACAAACTTCTCGTTCTCTTCGCATTCTCTGCATGCTTTATGGTAGCAATGGCTTCTGAAAGCGATTCAGATGGTACTTACGGAGGATATGAAGTTGCTTCTTACGATCCATCTACTGAATAACCTGTTTACAATCTCGCAGTTTCTAAGATTCTCTCAATCCCTGCAAACGCTTAAGTCAATGCTCTCCCTAGACTTGTCGGATTTTACACAAAGATCGTCAGCGGCACTATGTACAAGCTTGTCATCGCCTTTGGAAAGAACACTTACTAAATTGAAATTCTCAGCTAACCTTGGCTTAACAATCTCTCAGTCTAGACATTCACTACTGTAAATAATTCAGCCTGATCTTTGATTTTGCTAGATTATTTTCATGTTTTCATATTACTTTATCATACTTACTTTTAATTTTCTGAGAAAACAACATTGATAAATCTAAAAAAAATAACCAAACATCTTAGTGAATACTTTAGTTTGTATGTTTTGAGAATTGTTATGTGGTTTAGATAATTTGAGAGAGAGAGAAATAATGAAAAAGATAGATTATTTATTGTTCGACTTGAATCTATAATTTGATGGTTTTTTAATAAAAAAGGATAAAAAAAGTTATTAATCCTTACTTTTGATTCATAACCCAGTGATTTGATATTATTTTTTTGCAGTGAACCAAAAGGGAGAGAGAAAAAAAACCAAATTAATAGAACCCTTTCTCTTTTTCTTTGATTTTTAAAAGTAATCAACTTATCCCTTCTCCCATACTCTTTCTCGGCAAGTTTATTTTAAAATTGCTATTCTTTTTTTTTTTGGAGTTAAATTATTTCAATAGTTTGGAAGAGAAGAGTACTATAACTTGATAAATCTTGTAATATTTCAATGTTGAGTTCTCTCAACATTTTTTTAGAGGACTAATGGGTTTATTTAGAATTCCCCGCGTTTTTAAAGCTGTCAATGCAACCCCTATTATTTTTTAAATTCCCTTTCTTGGGTATTGGTTGTTTTGTGGGTTTTAAATAATTGGATAACATGTGCCAGCGCCAAGAAATTTTTTATTTCTCACGAAAGAAAAGTTAGATGTGTAAATTCAAATGTCCTTGGTAGACTTATCACAATGAGCTTTTAAAATCTCGATTCTCGAGAATAAACAAAGTATTCTTTCCTTTTGATTATTTCTCTCTCTGTAATCAAACCAAACAGTTTGAGAATCAGCCAATGTATTTAGGAGTCATTGAAAACTTCGAACTTTGGTTGATAGAGAATGTTTTATCATAATATTGAGTTTACCATCTTAATAGATAGCTAAATTTACTAACTAAAACTGCCTGATTTTATTTACAAAGATCTAATAAATAATTTGTCATCTATTCGCTACTAACTATCATATCAATGAAACTCACCATCTGATTTGTGCCTGATCTAACTAGAATCTCTATTTTACTATGAGACTGTGAAGTAGTTATTTGGATACAGAAGAGGCCTGAAAAATAATTGGCTAATGTCTAACCATGCCATCAGAAGATATTCTTCTCAACGTTGAAAGACTCTAAACCTAATTACCTACCATCTCATTTTTATTGACCTTAAACAACTGTTGTTAGCATTTCCCCTTCAACTTATTTTGCATATTACATTGATAAATAAATAAACTTAGGAATTACTAATCCAATTTCATAATACATAACATCCAGAGTATTAGTCAGATATTTGTCAGAGAATCTAAAAAATAATTCAAAGGAAGAACAACATACAGAATCAAATCTGAACTAACAGTTTTTCCCAAAGGTCGTGTTATCCTTCCTTTATCTTACAAAATTTAGATTAACCTGATAGCATTCCTTTCCTGCATAGATCATAAACTCCTAAAAAAAAAAATCAAAAAAAGAAGAAGAAGAAGAAGAAGAAGAAAATAAACTGACAATTGAATATTCCAAAATTTACTGAAACCTAAATTAAACTTGTCCAGCTTAAAAATAATTAAAAAGATGACCTTTTTTGAATATAAAAGTCAAACTTCAAAAAAAAAATGATAGGAATTGATCTATTTGAATTCTTAAGAGAACAGGATGATTCTTTTGTCAGAAATAGTTTATTTTTTAAATGTCATCTTGTAAGGATATCAAAAGAATTTGTCAAAATTACGACTTGTTTAAGCCAGGTTTGATATTATGATAAGAATGTAGTAATAATATTTTAAAGTACTAATACAAAAATAGGTTCATTTTAGATCTTGTTATGTATTCATCCCAATTAAACTGAATATGCAACTGTTAATAGACATGTAAATTATCTTTCTCTTCTCTGAAATTGTGTCTTCTTAGAATTCTGAACATTTCACATTTTTACTATAATTAGTAAACCAATATCCTTTTGAGTCTCACAAAAGTAGAAAAGATTGTTAGTCTTTCTCTCTCTTCAGCGTCACTTTGTCTAGTGTTAGTTACTATCCTCTTAATTTCATACAATAATTCCAGTGATTCGAAAAGAAAACAATGTTATGCAATGAATGGGGATTTTTATTGGTCAGATGCTTTTCAAAATAAGCAATTTAATGCTTTTCCCATTGATAAGAATACAGAATTGAATTTGCTTAACCAGTAAAGTACCAGCAGTAGCTGTGAAAAATGTAATACTATTTTTTAGATATTTGTAAGGTTTTGTTTGAATGTCATTTCTCAATCTTGCTCGTTGCTCTCAAGGCATACTCTCATGCTTACCTTATGTCACAGTTTTCATCTACTACGAAAGTATGTTGTGAGCGAGTATCTCGAAAACAATATGGAATATGTTTCACAAAAGCAATAATTTAGCAGTGTTATTTTATTGAATAAAACAAAATGAATTCATTTATATTAATCAGACAATTAAACAGATGTCGAAATATTATTGAGAATAATTTAAGCACTTTGTCGAAGTAAATTGCAACTCCTGCCTCTTTTTCAGTTTTTATTTGACAAAGAAACCACTGGTTAAATTAATATCGTTAAACGCGATCATAAACACACCATTTAGCTAACTTACAGCAGTATGACGAAGCTTAATTCAATTTATTATTCTTAGTTTCTTGTCTATAAATTCTAACGGACGACTAACTCAACAAAATAAATAAATTTTAAATAAAAATAAAACAATCTAAAAAAATAAACAAAAAAAAAATGTCTCTTAAAAAATCTTTAGCAACGCTTATTCTCTCCCTTGCTTTCTTGATTGTCTCCTCTGCTGATCCAGGAATGATTCTTGTGACCAAAGAATTCGAAGGAGACTTTACGGATTCTTCTGATTCAGGTGCAGGTTGGTTAGTGAATGGAAAGCAAGTTACACCCTAGGATACCTCGATTTGTGGAGGTTCTTCCTTGTTTGGTGGGTTTGGAGTTTTTAAAAGGAATACCGGAGTCTAAAAGCATTTTTATTCTGGCGTTGATCACTCTGAATTATTCATTAGTTTTGAAATCTTCTCATTCAATAGCGTTGGTGGTAAGTTCAAGTTTTATTTGATGTTGAGGGTAGGTGTTTATGTTCCCATGATTCTGAGTCATATGAGTTTTTTTTTTTTGAAAAGCAACTGAAAACTTTCACATTTTTATTGACAATGTTTTAGGTAAGCTCAACAATTATTATTTTGTTTTTTTATGATTCAATTTGCATAAAATTTATTAATAAGTTCACAGTATCCGAATGGCTCGAACCTATCAAGAATAAAGAAAAGCTAGGTGTGGAAATCCTGCTTAATAAAACAGAATCTTCACAGTAAGCTTTTAAATTCCTCATTACAGGAGGGATTTTCAAATAGTATTGGATGCTAGACAAATAAATAATTAAGGTAATCCCTTCTTTACCAACGTTGTACTCAAAAAATTGATTTTTACTCTCATTAAAATACAATAATCTCTCATCCCCTCCGATTCTCTTTGAACCATCTCTGTACTTTCTCCATTTTAATTATGAAAAGAATCTACATCATGGGGTATCAGAAACTTTTAGATTCTAGCTCGATATGATGCAACAGAAACTAAACTGCTTTCTGAGGAGTTTATGCAAACCAGCTTTGCTAAAGACTTAACTGGATGGAAGCTTGAAGGTGCCAAGCCTGAAGAGGCATTCACTTAGTGGTAGGAGAGTCTTCATTCAATTATTTCTTATATTTTATCAGTCTGTATTTAATCTTCTTTTTTCTTTCTAAAATTCAAGCATTGGAAGAGATCTGTTCGGTGGTTTCAATGTTTTTGTCAAAGATACTACAGCAAGCAAATAGTTTGGGAATCTGCCAGAGCATCTCGGAATCATTGTCAACTTCGACCTTTGGTTGATAGACTCTGTTACAGTTTCGGATTTAGTTGAGATCGCTATTGATGGATAAATTTACTAGCAGAAAAGGACTGACTCCGTTTTCAATGATGTAAACATATGAAATTAGCTGTTATTTATGGTTTGATTTCAAAATTTCCTAACTTATTTTAGAGCTTAAGACCATTATTAATTTATTATGTTTTAACAGGACTAGAAACTATGTGGAAAGTCCTCTGTTAGTGATAGACAAACTCTTGTAAGTCTCTTTTTCCCGCATACAGCATCATCTATTAATCTTTCAATAAAAGCAAGATTTAATTCGGTCCAAGGATAAAGATCTTTCGGGATTTAGAACCTTCGAATCTTAACTTCAAACTGTCCAGAAAAGAAATGCAAGATTGTTGCTCGTGAGTTGGTGAGTACTTAAATCATCAATGGAGCTGGATGGTTCGGCACAGGCGAGTAGAAATCCTGCATTACCAACGCCCTGGGAAGCTCTAGAAACATTACTCATTACTTCGGAAGAAACTCAAAGATTTCGAAGCTATTTTCGAACCTTCCAGATCACAATAGAGTCCGAATTAGCTTTAGAATATTGACAACGGGTTCCTTGTTTCAGTCAAATGTACATTAGATTTTCATTATTCTTCAATATTAGAGCTTTAACTGTTTTTGCTTTGATTATTCACTTAGTTCTTCAAAATTGTTATCAATGAGGTGACGGCGGATGCAATAGTTAGCACTGATTTCGAGTAATTCTAAGCTTGCTCAAATGATACAATTCGAAACTATTATGTCGATATGGCTCACAGAAACAGTTATTTACATTTTAAAGTAATTTCAAAGATGTTCTAAGTTTCTTAGGGATTCACAGTCACTGACTTCGTTTTGCTCACATATGAAGATCCTGAGTATTCAGATCTTGTATCCTCGGAATTAACTAATCAACAGTTCGATTAAACGTCTATTACTGGTTGGACTACAAAAGGAAATATTGGCCCAGACACAGTGACACGTTGCGGTTTATTTAGTATTTTCGGTGGTCTCAATAGATTCGGTTAGAAGACAGCAATAACGAAGACGTTTACTAATCTTAAACCACATGAATTTATCTACTTAACCTTTGAACTCTTCATCATTGATTCCTGGGATGTACTTCACTATTAAATTTAAACAATTTTTTTATACAATTCTCAACCTTTTTTTTCAAAAAAGTATGAAGAATTGCTTGTATTCATCGACAATTAATTTGTATCTGCTACATCCAATACAAAAGCTTGGATTGGAACTGACAATCTTTGTGGAAGTATTCATTTTGAAGAAGATCCTAAATTGGTTAGCATAATATTCCATCACACAAGTAATCAAGCTGTCGTGACTCTCTTAGACAATCTCGACTAAAAACCAGTCAGATAATTCTCATACTTTTTAAAATCTTCTTGATTCTGATTGTCTTTTATTTCCAAAATAGGATGACGAGGCATGGGGTATCAGAAACTTCCATTTAGCAGTGGGTACATTTGATGTCTGGGATCCAAAACATGAACCATGCCCTGAAACAGGCTTGGATTGTGTCATCGTTTATTCGGAATGTTCTTTCAAAGGAGATTCACTTGAAGTGTGTAGTGGAATTCTTGATAGAGATTTAGTTTCTTGGAATGTTCCAATAAAGTCAATAAAGATTCCAAAAGGATAGACTCTTCATATTCTAAGGGGGGCTTCTTATGCCTCCTCTTAGGAGTGTATAAGCTAAGAGTGATATGTGTTGTGTGTGGTTGTTTTTCATTAAAGATTTGATTGCTAAAATAAATTGTTTTCAACAGAATAAATCAATTTCTTTGGAAGATTTGAATGATGAAAAATGACCATAGTATTAGTTAATAATGCAATTCTCATATTATTTTTTCAGATTTTTCTACACTGAAATACATTCATCTTCTTTAAAATATAGGTTTATTCTAGGTTTTTTATTGATTCATCTCAATTAAGCTTAAAAAAACACCATTAATAAAATTTTAAGTTAGCTTTCTCATCTCATAAATTGTGTCTTCCCAGAATTCTGAACATTTCACATTTTTGCTACAATTAGAAAGCAATATCCTTTTGAGTCTCCTAAAAGAAGAAAAGAATGTTTGTCTCTCTTCCTCATTTATTTGTCTAGTGTTAGTTACTGTGCTCTTAATTTGATTAAATAATTTATGTGATTTCGAAAAGGAAATTATGGACACCACAGAAAACTTCATCAGTAAATAAGAATGAAGGTATTTTGAATCAGTCAGATGCTACTCAAAATAAGGAATCTTGCTCATCAAAAGCTCTCACGGTATTCTCTAGTATCACATGTAACAGTTTTTAATCTACTACGAAAGTATGCTGTAAGAGTATTTCCAAGTCAATGAGGAATATGCTCCACCCAAGCAAGAACTTAAAGGTGTTATTTTATTGAGAAAAAAAAAAAAATGAATTCATTTACATTAATCAGACAACTAAATAGACGTTGAAATACTATTGAGAATTATGAAAGCACTTTGTCAAGATAAATTGCAACGCCTGCTTCTTTTCAACTTTATTTAACAAAGGAAACTACTGGTTAAATTATCTCTTTAAACACGATCATAAATACATCATTTAGCTAATTTATAGCAGCATGGCGAAGCCTAATTCATTTTATTATTCTTCTTTTCTTATCAAGAAATTCTAAAACGCCGACTAATTCAGCTTAATAAATATTTTTTAACAAAAACAAGAAAATACTAAAAATAAATCAAAAAATGACTCTTAAACAATCATTAGCAACACTTCTTCTCTCTCTTGCTTTCTTGATTGTCTCCTTTGCTGATTCTAGAATGGTTATTGTGAACAAGGAATTCGAAGGAGACTTTAAGGGTTCTTCTGGTTTTGGGAAAGGCTGGCTAGTGAATGGAGAGCAAGTTACACCCTAGGATACCTCTATTTGTGGCGACTCTTAATTGTTCGGTGGGTTTAAAGTTTTTGGAAGGAATAACAGAATCTAAGCGCATTTTGAGACTCTGAACTATTTATTAGTTTTGAAATCTTCTCTTTCAATAGTATTGATGGTAAGTTCAAGTCAAATTTGAGATTAATGATAGGTGTTTTTTTCCCATGATTCCGAGTCAGATAAATTGTTTTTTTTTTGAAAATCAGCTGAAACCTTCTTTTTTAATATCGATGGAATCGAAGGTAAGCTCAACAACTATTATTTTGATTTTCTATGATTCAATTTGAGAGATTTGCATTTAATTTGTTAAGTTCACAGCATTCTATTGTCTCGAACATATGTTGGATAAAGAAAAGCTAGTTGTGGAGATCCTACTTAATAAAATAGAATCTTTACAGTGAGCTTCTAAATTCCTCATTACAGGAAGGATATTCAAGTAGTATTGGATGCTAGACAACTAAATAATTAAGGTAATCCCTTCTTTAGTAACATTGTACTTGATCCCCTTTCTCGTTGAACCATCTCTGTACTTTCTCCATTTTAATTATGAAAAGAATCTACATCATGGGGTATCAGAAACTTTTAGATTCTAGCTCGATATGATACATCAGAAATTAAACTGCTCTCTGAGGAGTTTATGCAAACCAGCTTTGCTAAAGACTTAACTGGATGGAAGCTTGAAGGTATCAAACCTGAAGAGGCATTCACTAAGTGGTAAGAGAGTCTTCATTTCATTATTTTTCTTATCTTTGATCAGCCTGAATTTAATATTCTTTTTTCTTTCCAATATTTAGCTATGGAAGAGATTTGTTCGGTGGATTCGATACCTTTGTAACTGCCGCTACAGCAAGCAAACAGTTTGGGAATTTGCCAGAGCATCTCGGAATTATTGTCAACTTCGACCTTTGGTTGATAGACACTATTACAGCTTCAGATTCAGTTGAGATCGCTATTGATGGATAAATATACTAGCTGAAAAGACTTGACTAAAAATAAAAATTTTCATCTTAAAATTGTATTCTCATTTATCGTGACATGGATTGTATGTGTACAACTTGAATCTTTTCAATGGTACATGAAGTCATTCGAATTTAAATTTTTGTTTAAAAACAAATGATGTGCTTTTTAAAAAACTAAATCTTAAAAGAGAATAAAAAAAGAAAAGGATTAATTTTTTCATATTTACACACTTGAGATGGCAGTAAGGGAAAAGGAAAACCTTACGAGTTTAGCATTTTCCAATTAAACGAACTCAGTTTGAAATGTTTTTCATCATCTCTGCTTACAAATTGATTAATAAAGTATTGATAATTTGTCTGATTTATCGATCTTCAATTTATTGGGGGGGGAAATGCGAATGAGAGAACATGTTTGAGTGGTAAAATTATCTTTTTTTGTGGGGTGCAAAGAGGCTCAAAAGTTTATGGAAATTATTGACTGAATTATAGAACACCAACTATTTGATATTTGACAGATGGATGATGTGTAAATGTGCTTTTGAATCTCAAAAATGAAGATATCTGTGCATTTCATAAAATTAGATCAATAAGTAATTAAAACAATTAATAGTATCACAAAGAGTGAACACAAAACTGAAGTTCAAAACAAACAATATTAGCTGAGAGGAACTAATAGGGCACACACATAAAACAACAATTATATTGCCTCATTCAGACAGTGTATTACTTTGATCGAAAAATTGAATTTCTTGAATAACAAAAAACATATGGGCTGCGGTTAGTCGACGAATTCAATATTAGAACCAAAAGGTAGGAAAATCATTATGATGGGAGCAGTAGGTAGCGGAAAGACTAGTGTGATGTACTAGCTAACCAAGAAAATGTCAGTTCCTGCAATTCCTACTGTTGGACACAACGCGGAATTTTTATCCCTTGGAAAAGAGAAATATGTGCTGTATGACATAGGAGCAAGGAACTTAGATTTCGGGTAAGTAGCTCATTTATTAGAATCAGCAGTAGCCTTAGTATTTATGATCGATGCTGCAAATCCTAACTCTACGATCTTGAAAGAAAGTGTCGAGTTATTTACACAATGCGTGAAGCACCCTTTATTGCAAGGATTACCAACAGCAATATGTCTCAACAAGTAAGATCTCACAAATGATATTTATATCGACGAAGATGTACTCGCCAAAACATTTCCCTTGTAGCTTATCCCTGCACATACCTTCTAAGTATTCAAGATATCTTATAAAACGAAGCTGAACATCGAATAGCCTTTTCAATGGCTAGCTTCATAAAAACTAAAACCTCTTCCTGTACCTAAGAAATAGGCATAAAATAGTAATAATAATTCCAAGAAAAACCCACCAAGCTCTTCATACGGGGTGCAATAAGTATCCACAGATAATCACCCTCCAAACTCGACAAACATACATGAGACTCAATAAATCTGAAATAGCTCCAGGTGCCTCGCTTCCAAAAAATAATCAAAATGTTCCTTAAGGATACTCTTGAAAAAACAGTTTATTTTTTTTGTATAATATCAGACTTAAATGCTTTCAAACTCAAAGCAGCTCTTGAGTATTATTCTTTCTTTCGTAAAATATTGCTATTATCAATCCATAAATAATAAAGAAATTTGTGATTTTATTTTTGTTTTCTTTTAACTTTTAACCTAATCTTACTAGACATTTTTTGAAGAGAAATGATTTTTATTCCTCAACTGAACTTAATTTTTCAAGAATGTAACCACTTTTCATTTAGATAGGACTAAAATTTAACATTTCCTTTTTTTGTAATCAATACTTCGTTTTTGTGGTTGCTAAATATGGTTTCTCCCTTTTTCTTTTCATCCCCCAGGTTAATTATTTTTCTAAAACGAATTAATAAACTCTTCTCTTCATAATTTGGAAATTTGGAAAACTTCTCCTCCATACATTCCTCCTATTATTTCATTCTCATCTGTATTTTTTGAAATAGTAATGCCACAATCATAGAAACTTTTTCAAGACTTTCAAACTCAAATAAACTAATTTTGACCTATTTACTACACATATTCATTCCCTCTCTTACACAGCGCGTTCAAAAAATAAAAGAAGATCTCAATCGATTGTTGCTTTAACTTTTTACAAGGTTACTTAAGTTTGTTTGAGATGTATTATGTGGTGAAACATGTGATAATATCGTAGAATTCGCCTTTGTCGTGCTTACACTCTTTCCTTTTCGTTAGCTAAAACAAATAAACGCAAATCACAAGAATTTTATAATCTCAAAATAAGAATTCAAGTCATTACAAAACATAAAAATCCGATTTTATTGTCTTACTATCCTCCAGTCATGATGCTCAAGTTCTTCTGAGATAATTGATAGGAAGAATTGAGAGGAGTTGGAGGATTAGATTACTGATGAGATGCTTTGCGAATCCCAGAAGATTATCTGCTGTGTTTTCCATTAAAGAAATTGCTATTCGTGAATTTTTGCTCAGATTAAGCTGGAGAAGTAGATTCCTCATTGAGAACACTGATATTTGGACTGAAGATATCGTTGGAAGTGGAAATCCCAAGAGGAGCTTTTTTCTCAATTGGGAATCCTGTTTGCTTTCTTTAGAGAGACAATCTTCTAATGATTGGTGAAGGTAACAAAGAAGAGCTGTTGTTATTGCTCTCATGTCTGTTATCTGTGTTATTATTCGTTGCTGGGTTAGTTGTGTTGTTGTTGTCTTTGTGTCCTGTAGCTAAGGACATTTATTGCGCTTCTTAGATAATAAATTGTACATCTTTAATAGAGCGTACTTGGCGCTTAAGCTTATGCGGTTAAATAGTAGAAGCGAGCATATTATTTTAAATTTATTAAGCAAAGTTTATTTTGCTGAAGGTGCTTTGTGTTTTTTTAGGCATTTCACCTTCGTTCTGGAATAACTGTATTTCCTAGATTTTGTCTTAAACTTCACTCAATCTAGCAGAAAAGTTAAAAAAGTAAGAGAGAAAAGCGAAGAAAAGAATACAGAAACAGCATACTGGTTGAAATTCTTCCTTTTGTCATTGAAGGATTCTGAGTATTTTTCATATTTCGAGTGAATATCGATGATCTAATTGAATAAATCTGCTTTGATTCCTTAGACGTATGCTCGAATGTAATTTAATTGATCTAATGGATCAGTCTGTGAAGCTTTGTTGAGCCCTTTCCAGCAGCTTTCTAGCATTCCCTTGTATTTCTCTAGATCAGAAGAATGGTGTTTCATGATCTTGAGTATTTAAGCCTGATATCGAATATCGATTTTTCTCAGTTTAAACTCATAAATCAGCACACTCAGCAGCTTCTGATCTTATGATCTAATGTGCTCATTTTTAATCTCAATTTGTTCTTAAATTTTGTCCATCACATTATCTTTATCCTTCACGAGATTGATTAGGTCTTCATTGTCTTTGCAGAGGTACTCCACAGCTTCTTCAAAGTGTTTCTCCATGAATTATAGCCTATGAGCTAAAGCGTCACGCTACTTGGTGACTTGCTCGATTGTAAATAGATATTCATGTTCTCGTTTTGTGAACTGAAGTTTTTCGAGTTCTGCAGCGTGAGCGATCAACTCTTGATCGCCATTGACTTCCATTTTGGATGTCTGCAAAGCGGTGTTCAAGCGAACAAAGTACTTCACGTAATCTCTGAGTATTTCGCAAAGTTCTCCTGGATGCTATTGCTACCAAGTTAATTAAGTTTCTTCTTGGCTTGGAAAAATCAACTGGAGTTCTTCAGTTAACCCGTTGTCTTCAGTTTAACCTCTCATTTCATCGATTTGTCGAGCTAAAAAGCCCATCACGTAGGTGTAATCGTCGATTAATGCAGCTACAGATTCTTCACTGGCTAATGGAGGAATTTTTACTTCTTTTTCTTTAGCTGCTTGTGCGGGGTTGATTCCCAAGGAAGCTTGGAGTGCTCGCATGTGTGCTTTAGATTCTTCTTTTTTCATGGCTTGTTTACCTTTGAATCCTTGTTCTTTTTTCTGTTAGCTTAGCGACTCTTCGACTCTGAAAATGACTTGTTTTTGGATTTGATTGGGTGGATTCATGGAGGTTTTAGATGCAGAAGAAGAACTATTCATGAGAATGCTAGTAAGAGGTTGCGATAGATTTACAGAAGAAGACGATGGACGACGACTTTAAGATTAGGGTTTCATGGGATAAGAAAGTTAACTGCGATGGTGGATATGATCTAAACGGTGAGAAAAGCAAATAGATTTATGCTAAATTTTGACAAAAAATCATCATTATTATGAGTTAAGAAAAATTTTAAGAGAATAAAACTTAATCTTGCAATTGTTCTCAGCTGGTATTTTTAACTTGAATGGAGAACATTATTCGCAACAATCTTCACATAGTATTAGTTTGTTTTATTTACATTTTTTTGAAGTAAATGCTACTCTCTTGAATTTGTTACGTCTTCTTTTTGATCTTCTACGAATTGATTAGTTAAGCGAGGTTAGTTTTTTGATTATTTCTTAGATTTTTCTTTTGATAAAATCAACGATGTCGCTTATTCTTTTTTGTCTTTAATTAAGAACAAATTCACTGGTAGAATTGCAGATCATCTCTATCTTAAAATGACAATATTTTTTTTCTTTCTCAATATTTCTAGTACATCCTCAAACGCACTCACTGGATCTATTGATAGGATTTTTTTAACCGAGCTTTAAAGACCCTCTCGAAAGCTTTGTCATACCAACATGGAAGAACTTATTATTGAGGTTAGATTCAGCTTGAGTGCGAGAGGTTTTAAAAAATCAGACAGAAGCTGTGCATAAACTCTTCTCAATATTCATAATTTGTAACAATAATGAGATGATTCCTCAAACTCTTTTTCTTGGAAAATACGATTTTCAAAGAATCGATCCAAAAAGAAATTAATTCAAGTGAAAACTTTGATGATAATCACAAAGAAAGTGAGAGAAATGCATAATATTGAGAAGGGAAGAATATTGTGGCTATGAAATAAAATCAAAAGAGCTCAGTTTGTTGTTTTTGGGTGCTGAGTCAGTAAATTATTTT
>Ga0302271_10002863_pt1 | contig 15138 bp, 14 predicted proteins | sample III_Bog_N1_1_FD_198767 | JGI IMG/M metagenome (GOLD analysis project Ga0302271, IMG submission 198767) | Peat permafrost microbial communities from Stordalen Mire near Abisko, Sweden - III_Bog_N1_1 | ecosystem: Environmental > Terrestrial > Soil > Wetlands > Peat | place: Sweden: Abisko... | reverse complement strand
TAAATTAAAAAATTAAATTTAATTTAAACAGGCGTTGCATGGCTGTCGTCAGCTCGTGTTGTGAAATGTTTGGTTAAATCCTTTAACGAGCGCAACCCCTATTATTAGTTGCTAATTTATTATAAATATATAAAAGCACTCTAATAAAAATGTCAATGATAGGTTGAAGGAAGGTAGGGATGACGTCAAGTCTTCATGGCCCTTATGAGTTGGGCTACACACGTGCTACAATGATAATTACAATGAGAGGCAATAATAATTTAAAGTTGGAGCAAATCTTTAAAAATTATCTTAGTTCGGATTAAGGGCTGAAACTCGCCCTTATGAAGCTGGAATCGCTAGTAATCGCAGAACAGCATGCTGCGGTGAATATGTTACTAGACTTTGTACACACCGCCCGTCACATCAAGGAAGTTGATTGTTTTTAAAATAATTTCTAGTTATTTAATTTATTTAAATAATTATTTAATTTTAATAATTTATAATTATAATTAAATAATATAAAATTCCTAAAAAGTAATTAGTAACTTTGATGAAGTCGTAACAAGGTAGTCGTAGGGGAACCTGTGTCTGGAAGAGCTCTTTAACATTCTTAAATTAACAAAAAATATAATATAAAATAATAAAAGGAAAATAGTTTAATTGGTAAAATCATAGTCTCCAAAATTATTGTTATGGGTTCAAGTCCCATTTTTCCTGTACTAAAAAATATTATAAATCAAAAAAATTTTATATTATCTGAAATTAATTAAATTCAAGTTATTAAAATAAAATTTTATTATAAATACTTTTGAATAAAAGGGAATTATAATTTAGATTTATAATATTTTAAAAACATTAATATCAAAAAGGTGAGATGGAGTAGTTGGTTAACTTGTCAGGCTCATAATCTGAAGATGTAGGTTCGAATCCTGCTCTCGCCATTTTGATTAAAAAATTATTATAATTATAATATACGAGTGTAAATATGTAATAACAGGCTAAGAAATTTTTTTATTTAATAAAATATAGCTTTTTAGTATATTTAAATTAAGATTTTATTAATTTTTAAAATAAAAAAAAATGATTGATATTTATATTAATAATATAAAATTAAAAGTAAATAGAAATTTAACAGTATTACAAGCTTGTAATAATTTTAAAATTGAAATTCCAAAATTTTGTTTTCAAGAAAATTTGCAAATTGCCGGTAATTGTAGAATGTGTTTAGTTGAAATTGCAAATTCACCTAAACCTGTAGCTTCATGTGCAATGCCTTTAATGCCTAATATGAGAATATTTACCGATACACCTTTAGTTCAAAAAGCTCGAGAAAGTGTATTAGAATTTCTTCTAATAAATCATCCATTAGATTGTCCTATTTGTGATCAAGCTTCAGAATGTGATTTACAAGATCAAACATTAATTTTTGGTTCAGATAGAAGTCGTTTTTTTTTCAAAAAACGTGGTGTAGAAGATAAATATTGTGGTCCCTTTATTAAAACAATAATGACTAGATGTATTCATTGTACACGTTGTGTACGTTTTGCTAATGAAATTTGTGGTATTGATGATTTAGGTACTACAGGTCGTGGTAATAAAACTGAAATTAATTTTTATTATCCAAAAATTTTTAATTCCGAATTTTCAGGTAATTTAATAGATTTATGCCCTGTAGGTGCTTTAACATCTAAACCTTTTACTTTTAGAGCACGTTCTTGGGAATTAAAAAAACAAGAAGGTATTGATGTATTAGATAGTTTAGGTTCAAATATTAAAATAGATATTTTTAATAATGAAATTGTACGTATTTTACCTAAAACAAATTTCAATATTAATAAAGAATGGATTTCAAATAAAACTCGATTTTTTTTTGATAGTTTAAAATATCAAAGAATAAAATATCCTTTATTAAAAAATGAAGAAAATAAATTCCAAAAAATATCATGGTTTCAAGCTTTCAATATTATTAATCAAAAAATAATAACTACTGATAGTTCTGAAATTAAAAGTATTATTGGAGATTTAGTCGATTTAGAGTCTCTTTTTTTATTAAAAAAAAATTTAAATAAAATAGGTATTTCTAATATCATTTATGAAAAATTTTTAAAAAATAAAAATTTTAAAATTAATTCCGATTTAACTTCAAATTTTTTATTTAATAATACTTTAAAATCAATAGAAGAAGCTGATGTTTGTTTGATAATTGGTAGTAATATTCGTCAAGAAGGTTCTATTTTAAATATTCATTTAATTAATAGATTAAAAAAAGGTAATTTTAAAATCAGTTTTATTGGTAATAAAACTGATTTTACTTATCCAGTAAATCATTTAGGTTTAACTTTAGATGTTTTAGTAAAAATTTTATTAGGAAAACATTCGTTTTGTAAGGATTTGAAAAAAGCAAAAAAACCTTTAATTATTGTTGGGGAAAATATTATAAATCAAAAAAATGGTTTTAATATTATTTCTAAATTAAAAAATATATCTTTTTTAAAAAATAATATTAATTTTTTTAATACAAAATCTTCTTTAATAAATTTTTTAGAAATTACTTTTACAAATTCATCAATTTTTTCAAATAATTCAAAATTATATTATTTATTTAATACAAATTTACAAAATAAATTAAAATTAAAAGAAGATGATTTTGTTATTTATCAAGGACATCATTTTACTAAAGATGCTCAAAAATCAAATTTAATTTTACCTGGTTTAACTTTTTTAGAAAAACCTGGAATATATATTAATTTAGAAGGTTTTATTCAAAAAAATGATCAAATTCTAAATTTAAATACAGAACAAAGAAAAGATTTTATTATTTATAAAAATATATATAAATTTATAATAAATAAAAATCAATCTAAAAAAAATTCTTTTTTAAAAATTAAAGAACTTTTACCTTATTTATTAAAAAAAAAAATTAAAATAATTAATAATTTTATTTTTAATAAAAAATATTTAAAAATTAATGTTAATTTTTTAAATTCTTTAGTAAAAAATTTATATTATACTAATATATTAGAACAATATTCAAAAATATTAATAAATTCTAATAAAATAATAAAAAATACATTTAAATAATTATGATATACACAATTTTAAAATTTTTAATTTTAGTATTACCTTTATTAATTGCTGTAGCTTACTTTACTTTAGTTGAACGTAAAGTATTAGCTTCTATTCAACGAAGAAGAGGACCTAATGTTGTAGGTACTTTTGGATTATTACAACCTTTAGCCGATGGTCTTAAATTATTTGTAAAAGAAACTGTTTTACCAAGTAATGCCGATGTTGTTTTATTTATATTTGCTCCAATTTTAGCTTTTTTTTTAAGTTTATTAAGTTGGACTGTTATACCTTTAGGATTTGGTATGTTTTTTACTGAATTAAATATAGGTATTTTATATTTATTAGCAATTTCATCTTTAGGTGTTTATGGTGTTATTATTGGTGGTTGGTCAAGTAATTCTAAATATTCCTTTTTAGGTGCATTAAGATCAACTGCACAAATGGTTTCTTATGAATTAACTATAGGATTTTCAATACTTTCTGTCATAGTTTGTGCAAAATCTTTAAATTTAATTTCTATAGTTTTAGCACAAAAAACTGTATGGTATTGTTTTCCTCTTTTTCCTATTTTTTTAATTTTTTTTATATCATGTTTAGCTGAAACAAATAGACATCCTTTTGATTTACCTGAAGCTGAAGCTGAATTAGTTTCTGGTTATAATGTTGAATATTCTGCTATGGGATTTGCTCTTTTTTTTTTAGGAGAATATGCTAATATGTTATTAATGAGTAGTTTAACTACTCTTTTATTTTTAGGTGGTTGGTTAGCACCTTTTCCTTTTAATATTAGATTTATTGATTTTTTACCAGGATCTTTTTGGTTTAGTATTAAAGTATGTTTTTTTGTTGTTTTATTTGTAGTAGCTCGAGCTGTTTTACCTAGATACCGTTATGATCAATTAATGCGTTTAGGTTGGAAAGTTTTTTTACCTTTTACTTTAAGTTGGTTTATATATACTGCAAGTATCTTAATGAGTTTTAATTGGTTAATTTAATTATGAGTATATTAAATCATTTTATTTTTAATTTTTTTTTATTTTGTATAGGTTTATGTGGTATAATTTTAAACAGACAAAATATTATAATTATTTTAATGTCTATTGAATTATTATTATTATCAATTAATTTAAATTTTATTTATTTTTCAGTTTTTATTGATGATATAATAGGACAAGTTTTTTCTTTATTAATTTTAACAGTAGCAGCAGCTGAATCTGCTATTGGTTTAGCTATTATAATTGTTTTTTTCAAAATATATGGAGATATTTCAATATATAAAATAAATTTATTATCTTTATAAAAAGGTAATATATTAAATAATTTTATATATTTTGAAATCCTTGTATAATTTTATAAATTAAAAATTTTTTTTTAATTTATAAAATATAAAATTTTTTTTTAATTTATTTAGCAATAAAGTTATTAGTAAAATCTTTAGCTAATGTATTTAATTTTTTATCTAAATCTTTTGAAAATTCTTTTTTAGTTAAAATTTCATTTAAAATATCTGAATGATTATTTTTAATAAAAGTTAGCCAATTTGTTTCAAAAACAGCAATTTTATCTATAGCAATTTTATCTAAAAAACCTCTTACACCTAAATAAATAATAACAATTTGATCTTCTACAGCTAATGGTACATTTAGACCTTGTTTTAACATTTCAGTTAATCTAACACCTCTATGTAATTGTTGTTGAGTAGTAGCATCTAAATCTGAACCAAATTGTGCGAAAGCTTGAACTTCTCTAAATTGTGCTAATTCTAATTTCATAGTACCAGCAATTTGTTTCATAGCTTTAATTTGAGCAGCAGAACCTACACGGCTTACAGATAAACCTACACTAATAGCAGGTCTTTGACCTTCATTAAATAATTCAGTTTCTAAGAAAATTTGTCCATCAGTAATTGAAATAACATTTGTAGGAATATATGCAGATACATCACCAGCTTGTGTTTCAATAATAGGTAAAGCTGTTAAAGAACCTCCACCAATTTTTCTATTCATTTTAGCAGCTCTTTCTAATAATCTTGAATGTAAATAAAAAACATCACCTGGATAAGCTTCTCGGCCTGGAGGTCTTCTTAATAATAAAGACATTTGTCTATAAGCAACAGCTTGTTTAGATAAATCATCATAAAAAATTACAGCATGTTTTCCATTATCTCTAAAATATTCACCTAAAGCACAACCTGTATAAGGAGCTAAATATTGTAAAGGAGCTGAATCTGAAGCAGTAGCGGCTACAATAACTGAAAAAAACATAGCATTTTTTTCTTCTAAAGTTTTAGTTAATTCTGCAATAGTAGATCTTTTTTGACCTATACCTACATAAATACAATATAATTGATTATCTATATCTTTTTTTAAATGTGGTTCTCTTTGATTAATAATAGTATCAATTGCAATAGAAGTTTTACCTGTTTGTCTGTCACCAATAATTAATTCCCTTTGTCCACGACCAATAGGAATTAAACTATCAACAGCTTTTAAACCTGTTTGTACAGGTTCTTTAACACTTTCTCTAGGCATAATACCTGGAGCTTTTACTTCTACTCTACTTTCTAATTTACTATTAATTTGTCCTTTACCATCAATAGGTTGTCCTAAAGCGTCTACTACACGACCTAATACTTCTGGACCAATAGGTACACTAACAATAGATCCAGTTCTTCTTACAAAATTACCTTCTTGAATTTCTCTATCATTACTAAAAACAACAACACCTACTACATCAGGTTCTAAGTTTAAAGCCATACCTTTAATATTACCGTTATTAAATTCAACCATTTCACCAGCTTGAATTTTAGTTAAACCATAACATCTAGCAATACCATCACTCATTGAAAGAACAATACCTGTTTCTTGTAAACTTTTTTCATCTTTATATTTTTTAATATTTGATTCTAGTATATATGATAATTCAATAGCCATTTAGGTTATTAAATTATCATATTTAGATATCTATAATAATAAAATTATTATAGATATTTATTACATATATTATCATATAATAATATATATATTTTTTTCTAAATTTTTTTTAATTTACCCTTTACGAGAATTGAACTCGTGTCTTTGCCGTGAAAAGGCAATGTCCTTACCACTAGACTAAAAGGGCTTTTTATTAAAAATAAATATATTATTTATTTTTAATAAAAGTAAGAAAAATCGATATGTATTAAAATTTTAGATACACTTTCATGCATACAACTTTCAAAAATTTTAGGATATAATCCTAATAAGAAAATATTAGCAATTAAAATTAAATGTATTAAAAATTCACGATAAGTTAAATCATAATAAATTTTTAAATAAATATTTTGAATATTACCATAACAAATTCGATTATAAAATAATAAAGAATAAATACCACCTAAAAACATACCAATAGTTGCAAAAACAGCTGTTGTAGTATTATCTTCAAAAACCCCTGTTAATATAAGAATTTCCCCAACAAAACTACTTGAACCTGGAATTGACATATTAGCTAATACATAAATAAATAATGCTATACAAAATAAAGGCATTGTATGTGCTAACCCCCCATAATAATTTATAAAACGTGTATGATAACGATCATATAAACACCCAATAGAAAAAAATAAACCACTTGATACTAATCCGTGACTAATCATCTGAATAATACTACCTTCCAAACCTTGAATAGTTAAAGAAAATATACCTAAAATAATAAAATTCATATGAGCTACAGATGCGTAAGCAATTATACGTTTTAAATCTGTTTGTCTAATAGCGGTTAAAGATGCATATATTACAGATATTAAACATAAAACTAAAACATATGGTGTAAAATATAAAGTAGCTTTTGGGAATAAAGGTACTAAAAAACGAATCATACCATATGAACCTAATTTTAATAAAATACCTGCTAATAAAACAGAACCTGCAGTAGGTGCTTCAACATGTGCTTCCGGCAACCAAACATGAAAAGGTAACATAGGTACTTTAACAGCAAATGATAAAAAAAAAGCTAAGAAATATAATTTTTCATAAGAAAAATCAAAATTACTATAATATAAAATTTGATAATCAGTAGTACCCACAGTTAAAAATAAATGTATAATAGCTATAAACATAAATAACGAACCTGCTAAAGTATATAAAAAAAATAAATAAGAAGCTTTTATTTTACGTTCTCTTGATCCCCAAATACCTATTATTAAAAACATAGGTATTAAGACACTTTCAAAGAAAATATAAAAAATAAGTAAATCTAATACACTAAATGAAATGATTAAACAAAATTCTAAAATAAAATATAAAATAAAATATTCTTTTATATTTTTATTTATAATTTCATAACTAATTAACATACAAATAGGTATTAAAAATGTCGTTAAAATGATAAAAAAAAGGGAAATACCGTCAATACCTAAATAAAAATTAATATTAAATTGACTAATCCATTCAATTTTAAATAGGTATTGAAAGTTTGAAGTGGATTTATCAAATAAAATCCAAAGAGGTAATGACATTATAAAAATAAAAAAAGACATAAAAATACTAAAATTTTTAATGAATTTTTCGTTTTTTAAAAAAGATAATACAATAACTGTAATTAATGGTAAAATAAGTAAAATTATTAATATAAATTTATGAAACATAAGAAATTTAATTAATTAGAAAAATAAGGGCGAATAATGGGACTTGAACCCATAACGTTTAGACCCACAATCTAACACTCTACCATTAAGTTATATCCGCCTTTTTAAATTTTTCTTAAATAATAGATAAAAATTAAAAAAGGTTTAACAATTAAATTATTTAAAGGTAAATAATTTTTAGATGAAGTTAATATTTGTTTAATTTTTAAATTTGAATATATATTATTTTTAATGACTAAATAAATTAATTCAATTTTTTTTAAATTAAGAAAATTTTCAATTAAATTTAAATCATCATTACCATATATTATTAAAACAGAACCTTGTCCTTTTAATTTTTTAAAAATATTTGTAATTAAATTTTGATTTAATATTAAAGATTTATAATTTATTTTTTTTATTTTTTTTTTTATTGATATTATTTCGTTAATATTTAAATCATTATAACGAAAAATATAAATATATTTATGAGTTTGTTTGATTTTTTGTAATTGATTTAATTTGTATTTTTTAAAATATTTATTTTTCATAAAGTATTTTTTATCTATCTATTTCTCCAAAAACAACATCTAAAGTACCTATAATTGTTACAGCATCAGCAATCATATGGTTTTTAGCCATAAAATCTAATGCTTGTAAATGAACAAAACCTGGAGATTTTATTTTACATCGATAGGGTTTATTTGTACCATCAGATACTAAATATACACCATATTCACCTTTAGGTGCTTCAATTACAGTATAAGTTTCTCCACTATTTACTGTAATATTTTCGGAATAATATTTAAAATGATGTATTAAAGATTCCATAGAATTTTTTAATTGAACTCTATTAGGATTTGTGATTTTTTTATCATCTAATTTAATAGGCCCTTGAGGTATTTTATTTAAAACTTGTAAAATAATTCGAATGGATTGTCGCATTTCTTCAACTCTTATTAAATAACGATCATAACAATCACCATTTGTTCCAACAGGTATATCAAAATCTAATTGATCATAAATTTCATATGGTTGTGTTTTTCTTAAATCCCATGAAATACCTGAACCTCTTAACATAACACCACTAAAACCACGATTTAAAGCTTCTTTTGCAGTTACAACACCTATATCAACTAATCTTTGTTTCCAAATTCTATTATTAGTTAACATTTCTTCTATTTCATCTAATCTGGTATTAAATTGATCACAAAAAATATAAATATCATTTAATAAACCTTTTGGTAAATCTTGATGAACACCTCCAGGTCTAAAATAAGCTGCATGCATACGTGCACCAGAAACTCTTTCATAAAATTCCATTAATTTTTCACGTTCTTCAAATCCCCAAAAATAAGGTGTCATAGCTCCAACATCTAAAGCATGACAACAAACAGCTACTAAATGATTTAATATACGTGTTATTTCTGAAAAAAGGACTCGAATATATTGAGCTCTTAAAGGTATATCACAATTTAATAATTTTTCAACAGCTAATACGTAAGCATGTTCTTGACACATCATAGAAACATAATCTAATCTATCAAAATAAGGTAATGCTTGTAAATAATTTTTATATTCTATTAATTTTTCAGTACCTCTATGTAATAAACCTATATGAGAATCCGCTTTTTTAACAACTTCGCCATTTAATTCTAAAATAAGTCTTAAAACACCATGAGCAGCTGGATGTTGTGGTCCAAAATTGATTGAAAAATTTTTAATTTTTTTTAAAGACATTTTAATTTTTTTTTTTATTAATATTTATAACAAAAATAATATTTATAAAAAATTATAAATATATAGCAACATATTCTTAATAAATATTTTCATAATATCTACTATAATACTACACATAATAAAAAATATTTATAATTTAATTTTTTTATAAATATATAGCATATATAGTAAATAAATATTTTCATAATGTTTATTTATTTTATTATAAATTATGATTTTCCAAGAAATTTTCAATAATAATTTTGAAATTCTTATTCCAGAATTTTTTTTAACAACTATTTTATTAATTTTACTATTATTCGGAGTATTTTATAAAAAAAATCAAAATAATCAAAAAATTTTGATTACTAAAAATATAAATACTGTAATAATATATTTATTATTAATTCTTTTAATATTAACATCAAACATTTCAAACATTTCAAATAATGTTATGAATGGTGTTTTAATTATAAATAATTTTACTCAATTTATAAAAATTATTTTAATATTATCAACTATTGTTTGTTTTTTAATACAACAAAAATATGTTATACAACAAAAAATAAATGCATATGAAATTAATATATTAATGTTAATATCTTTATTAGGTTTAATGGTATTAGTATCTTCTAACCATTTTATTACATTATATTTAGCAATAGAATTACAAAGTTTAAGTTTTTATATTTTAACATCAACTCAAAAAAAATCAATTTTATCTATTGAAGCTGGTTTAAAATATTTTATTTTAGGTTCAATTGCATCAGGTTTTATTTTATTTGGTTCTTCTATTTTATATGTAATAGCAGGTTCATTAAATTTTAATAATATTTTTTTATTATTATCAAATATAAATTATTTAGAAAATATTAATTTATTAATAAGTATATCATATGGATTAATTTTTATACTTGTAGGTATTTTATTTAAAATAGGTGCTGCACCTTTTCATTTTTGGTTACCTGATGTTTATGAAGGAGCTCCAAACAATGTTTCAAGTTTTTTTGCAATAGTACCTAAAATAGCTTTTGTAGGTATTTTAATTCGTTTATTTTTTGATATATTTTTTCATATTTCTTTTTTCTTTGAAATATTCTTTTATATTATTGCTTTTTTATCAATGTTAATTGGTGCTTTATCAGCTTTACAACAAAAAAAAATAAAAAGATTATTAGCTTATAGTTCAATAAGTCATGTAGGTTTTATACTTATAGGTTTTACTTCAAATATGTTAAATAATATCCCCTTTATTTTATTATATGTAATTATTTATATAATAACAAGTATTAATTTATGGACTTCATATTTATCGTTAACAGATTTATCAAATATATTTACAATAAATAAATTAATAGCTATTATTATTATTTTAAATATATTTTCATTAGCGGGTATACCACCATTAGCTGGTTTTTTTTCTAAATTTTTTATTTTTTTTTCTGCTATTAAAAATAATTATTTTAGTTTAGTTTTTTTTGGAATAATTATAAGTGTTTTAAGTTCATTTTATTATTTAAAAATAATAAAAATAATTTATTTTGAAAAAATATTAAAAAAAATGTATGTATCTCAAATAAATAAAATACAAAGTATAGTTTTATTAATTAATACTCAATTTGTTTTATTTTTATTCATATTTCCAAATATTTTATTAGTAAATTTAAATAAAATTTATTTATATTTATTAATATAATATTTTGTTTGGATAGCTCAGTTGGTTAGAGTAAAAGACTGAAAATCTTTGTGTCGGTGGTTCAAATCCACCTCCAGACAATTAACATATTTATGTATATTTTAAGAATAACTTTTAAATCAATACAAAAAATTAATAAACTTAAACAAAATTTATTAAAATTAAAAAAACAAAATAAATTTAAAAATATTCAAATAAAAGGGATATTTCAAACTAAAAATAAAAATAAAATTTTTACATTATTAAAATCACCTCATGTAAATAAAAAATCACGTGAACATTTTATATATAAAAACTATACCCCTAAAATAGATATAATTTTTTTTAACATTTTTCAATTATTAAATTTTTTAATAATTATTAAAAAAGTTTTATCTGAAAATTTTATAATTAATGTTAAAATTATAAAAAAACAAAATAAAATATGCTTATAGCTTAATGGATAAAGCATTAGATTGCGGATCTATATAATGAAAGTTCGAATCTTTCTAAGCATATATATAAATAATTTTGAAGTATAGCCAAGTGGTAAGGCCTCCGTTTTTGGTGCGGAAAATCAAAGGTTCGAATCCTTTTACTTCAAAAGGGCCTATAACTCAGTTGGTTAGAGTATACGCCTGATAAGTGTAAAGTCAGTAGTTCAAATCTACTTAGGCCTATAAGGATAATTAGCTCAATTGGTAGAGTATTTCGTTTACACCGAAAATGTTAGCGGTTCGAGTCCGTTATTATTCAATAAATTAATTTTAACTTAATATGTCAACAATTAATCAATTATTTTTAAAAAAACAAAAACGTTTAGAAAAAAAAAAAAGAAATAAAAGTCCAGCTTTAAAACAATGTCCTCAACGTAAAGGTATTTGTTTAAAAGTTTATAATACAACACCGAAAAAACCTAACTCAGCTATGCGTAAAGTAGCTAAAGTACATTTATCTAGTAGATATACAATAATTACTTATATACCTGGTATAGGACATACTTTACAGGAACATTCAATTGTTTTAGTAAGAGGTGGTCGAGTAAAAGATTTACCCGGAGTTAAATATCATGTAATTCGAGGTAAATACGATTTATTAGGTATTTATTCAAGAAAAACATCAAGATCAAAATATGGAACTAAAATACGAAGAGTATAAAATTAAAAAATTATTTATAAATATGTTATTAAAAAAAGGTAAAAAAACTAATTCTGAAAACATATTTAAAAATATTTTAATAAATTTAAAAAAAACGACAAAACAAAAACCAAATTTTATTTTATTTAAATCAATTGATAATCTATTGCCTAAATTAAAAGCAATAAGTATACCAAATAAAAAAAGAAGTAAAAAAAACAAAAAAAAAGATAGATATTTTTTAATGCTTTTAAATGAAGATAAACAAATAAAAAAATCCGTATCTTGGTTACTTTTAAATTCTAATTTAAAAAATATTACTAATGAAATTATTCAAACATCGAAAAATAAAAGTAAAACAATAAATACTAAAAAACAATATTATAAAGATATTAAAAAATTAAAAATTAATCTTATTTTTGATTAAAAAAATTTTATAATATTTAATATTTATTTAAATATTATTTATAATTAAATAATTAATTAATTAACAAAATATAAATAATATAAATTATATATTATTTATATCAAAAAATACAAATTTTATGAAAAATTATTATTATATAAACAAAAAAAATTTACAAATTGAAACTACAACTGATTCTACTAATGTAGATAAATTTAAAAATGATTTAACATTTTTAAAAGAAATTACTAAAAATACACAAAATACACATAATCATCCTTATCATTTAGTTGACCCCAGTCCTTGGCCTTTTACTATATCTTTTGGACTTTTTTTTTTAACTTTTGGTACTGCTATGTATTTCCATGGTTATATTGGTAGTAATATTTTAACTTTAACAGGTTTTTTAATTGTTATTTTAACAATGTATACTTGGTTTCGTGATATTGTTAGAGAAGCTGTTTATGAAGGTCAACATACTAAACAAGTACAATTAGGTTTAAGAAATGGTATGCTTTTATTTATATTTAGTGAATTATTATTTTTTATAAGTTTTTTTTGGGCTTTTTTCCATTCAGCTTTAGCACCAACTCCTGAAATAGGATCTTTATGGCCACCTTTAGGTATTGAAACTATTAATGCTTGGGGTATACCTTTATTAAATACTATTATATTATTATCTTCAGGTGCGACAATTACTTGGGCACATCATTCAATTGTTTATGGTGATCGAAGAAATGCTATTTTAAGTTTAATAATTACAATTTCTTTAGCTTTTTTCTTTACTATGATACAAGCTTATGAATATATTGAAAGTACTTTTTCAATATCAGATAGTATTTATGGTACTACTTTTTTCTTATTAACTGGTTTTCACGGTTTACATGTAATTATAGGTACTATTTTTATAATAGTAAGTACTATTAGATTAATTAATCATCACTTTACAAAACAACACCATTTCGGTTTTGAAGCTGCAGCTTGGTATTGGCATTTTGTAGATGTTGTTTGGTTATTTTTATTTGTAGCTGTTTACTGGTGGGGTGGTAATTAATTTATTTTATGTTTAGTCCTTTAGAACAATTTGAAATTTTACCTATTTTTCAAATACCTTTTGTATTTACCAACGCTTCTTTAATTTTAATAATAGGTTTAATATATATATATATATATATATGTATACAAACTAAATTTATTCCAACACGTTTTCAACAAATTTTCGAAATGATTTTTAATAGTACTATCGAATTATCATATGCAAATATTGGTAAAGAAGGGAAACATTTTGTTTCTTTAATTTTTGTAGTTTTTTTTTTTATCTTATTATGTAATTTAATAGGAATGGTTCCTTATAGTTTTACATTAACAAGTCATTTAATAATTACTTTTACCTTAGCATTAACTATTTATATAGGTTTTAATATAATTGGTATTAAAAAACATAAATTAAATTTTTTAAATTTATTATTACCTAGTGGTGCAAGTATTGCTTTAGTTCCTTTATTAGTTCCTATTGAATTAGTTTCTTATATTTTCCGTGTAATTAGTTTACCAGTACGACTTTTTGCTAATATGATGGCAGGACATACTTTATTAAAAGTAATTGCAGGTTTTGCTTGGACTATGTTAAATGTTAATAGTTTTATTTTTATAGCACATTTTATTCCTTTAATTTTATTAGTATTATTAGTAGGTTTAGAAATAGGTGTAGCTATAATTCAAGCATATGTTTTTACTATTTTAACTTGTATGTATATAAACGATGCTTTAAATTTACACTAAAATATAATATATATAAGGAGAAGTAGCTCAGTTGGTTAGAGTGGTAGCTTGTCACGCTATAGGTCGCGGGTTCGAGTCCCGTTTTTTCCGTTTTATATTTATTATATTTTATTTCAAAAATCAATAATTATGTTATTAAATTATTCAAATATTTTTATATTTTTTATATTAAGTTTATTTTTATCAATTTTAATTTTCACTTTATCTTTTGGATTAATTAAACAAAAAGATGATTTAGAAAAGTTAACAGCTTATGAATGTGGATTTAATCCTTATGATGATGCTAGAAAAGTTTTTGATGTAAAATTTTATTTAGTAGCTATTCTTTTCATTATTTTCGATTTAGAAGCTGTTTTTGTTTTTCCTTGGGTTTTAACTTTAAGTTCTAATTTTTCATTAGGTTTTTGGACCATGATAGAATTTTTAGTTGAATTAGTTGTAGGTTTTATTTATATTTGGTGTAGTGATGCTTTAGAATGGTAAAGTTATTTTTATACTTTAATCTATAAAATTTATTTTTATTTTTATGGTTAATTATAGGTTTTTTAACCTATTTAATTTTTATTTTTTTTAATAAAAAAATAAAAATTATATAATAATTTAAATTATATAATAGCGTTAATTTAATTGAAATAAAAACATATTCACACTTTTTAATAGTTTAATATTTTTTAAAATTAATAATATATATTTTATTTTAATAGATATATATTATTAATTTTAAAAAATATATATTTTATTTTAATAGATATATATTATTAA
>Ga0302271_10002862_pt1 | contig 15140 bp, 12 predicted proteins | sample III_Bog_N1_1_FD_198767 | JGI IMG/M metagenome (GOLD analysis project Ga0302271, IMG submission 198767) | Peat permafrost microbial communities from Stordalen Mire near Abisko, Sweden - III_Bog_N1_1 | ecosystem: Environmental > Terrestrial > Soil > Wetlands > Peat | place: Sweden: Abisko... | reverse complement strand
CCAGTGTTCTGCAAATTAAATATCAACGACATTTAAACATACATTACAAACTAAAAAAACTTATCATTATGAATGTACCTGCAAATTTAAAGTACACAAAAGAGCATGAATGGATTCGCCTGGAAGGTGAAATGGCTTATGTTGGAATTACCGACTATGCTCAAAGCGAATTAGGAGAAATTGTTTTCGTTGAAGTTGAAACCGTTGGTGAAATATTGAATGAAGGGGATGTATTTGGGACCGTAGAAGCAGTTAAAACCGTATCAGACCTGTATCTGCCTGTTGATGCTGAAATCCTGGAATTTAATGAAGCATTGGAATCAAATCCGGAACTGGTAAACGACGATCCATACGGAAAAGGCTGGATGGTGAAAATTGGCGTTTCAGATGTTGCACAGCTTGACACATTGCTTTCAGCATCAGAATACGAAGCGTTGATTGGAGAATAACAGAGCACATGTTTATTTCCTTGGAAAACTAATTTGCCCGGGATAAACATTCCGGTTCGGTTTGATTCACTGAAAAGCAACAAGATTTTTGACAATTAATCGTCCAACAATTCAACAATTTATGAAACCTAAAGTTAGTATTATCATGGGCAGTACTTCCGACTTGCCTGTTATGGAGAAGGCGGCAGTACTACTGAACGATTTTGAGATCCCTTTTGAAATGAATGCCCTTTCGGCACATCGTACACCGCGCGAAGTAGAATCATTTGCATCGAAGGCACGCGAAAACGGGATTGAAGTAATAATTGCTGCTGCCGGTATGGCTGCTCATTTACCTGGGGTGATTGCTTCAATGACTACAATTCCAGTCATTGGGGTACCTATCAACGCAACACTCGATGGAATGGATGCATTGTTGGCTATTGTCCAGATGCCTCCCGGTATACCGGTAGCTACTGTAGGCATTAACGCTTCCCTGAATGCAGCCATCCTTGCAATACAAATGCTGGCAGTGGGTGATACTGAATTACAGTTAAAATTAGAAAGTTATAAAGAGGGCCTCAAGAATAAGATTGTAGAGGCTAACGAACAATTGTCAAAGGTAAAATTCAAGTTTAAAACGAACTAAAAACAACCATCCAATCCCCATAAGCAACCTGAAAATTGCTTTTGGGGATTGTGTATGTATAACAATACCATGAAAAAAACACTTATTTTATGCCTGGTAATCCTGGGAATCATTTCATGCAAGCAGCATAACAAATTCTCAATCAGCGGCAATGTCAATAATGCAAAAGGTGAAATGCTATATTTTGAACACAGCGGCTTACTTAAAACAACGATCCTGGATTCTATCCGGTTACGTCCCAACGGATCATTCAAATTCAGATCCCAACGCCCGGCATATCCTGACTTCTACAGGCTACGGCTTGATAATAAGATTATAACTTTTGCCGTTGACTCCTGCGAAGATATCACCATCCAGGCTAAGCTGGCAAATTTTGCTACCGACTATACCGTGACAGGATCTGCCACATCGGTTCAGATTCAGGCTCTGCGAAAATCAGTCATGAAAATCCAACAGTTGGTAAATGCATTGAATTCAAACATGGATGCGAATGAACGCAATGCAAAAATTGCACTCATCGAGAAGGATATTGAAACCCACAAAGAAATGGCCCGTAAAATAATCCTGCAAAACCCTCGTTCTGCAGCAGCTTACTTTGCTGTTTACCAGAAAGTAAACGACACCTATTTATTTTCACCCTATATCAAGGAGGACAGGCCATACTGTGCTGCTGTGGCAACCGCCTACAACTCGTTTATGCCTGACTACGAGCGTAGCAAGAACATTTACGCCTTGGTACTGGATGCCATTCATAAAGATCGCAGAATGAAAGAGAAAGAAGCGTGGAATGAAGTGTTTGCCTCAAAAGGATTGGGTTATATCAACATTGTTCTGCCCGATAGAGACAACAACAAACGTGAACTTTCCTCTTTGATTGGGAAGGTTATATTAGTTGACTTTTCGAATTACGAATCCAAACAAAATGTGGACTATACATTTGCATTACGTGAATTATATAACAAATACCATTCACGCGGCTTTGAAATATACCAGGTTTCACTTGACCAAAGCAAACAGGTATGGCTGCAATCCACGGCAAATATTCCATGGACTTGTGTGCGTGATGTAAACGGACCTAACACAAAATATACGGCATCCTACAATGTATCGGAAATCCCAACAACATTTTTAATGGACAGAAAAGGAAATATTATCTCCCGGAGCCTGGGATTCGACGAATTGAGACAAGCAATAGAAAAACTCTTATAAGTTATACCCCCGGTAATGGAACAATTCACGATATTCGCTTATTCGTGACAATGTGTATTCAATCGTATATGATAAAACATCTGGCACTTTCACTCGGGTTTGATGCATGCGGAATAGCCCGTGCAGAAGCCTTAACGGAAGATGCCGTGTATCTGCAACAATGGCTCAGCGAAGGAAAGCAAGGGGATATGCATTACCTGGAGCGTAATTTCGACAAACGTACCGACCCACGCATATTAGTGCCCGGATGCAAGTCGGTAGTGGTTGTTTTAATGAATTACTTTCCCATTCAAAAACAAAGCCCTGAAGCGCCTCAAATTGCCAAATATGCCTATTCGGCGACCGATTACCATGCTATTCTCAAAAAGAAATTAGCTAAACTGGAAGAAGCCGTTTGTACCCACTATGGTCCGGACAGTATAAATAATAACGTCCAACATACATTTGTCGATTCAGCACCTATCCTGGAACGACGTTGGGCAGAAAGAGCCGGATTAGGCTGGATCGGGAAACACACCCAGCTCATCCATCCGGGTCTTGGTTCATATACGTTTATAGGGATTCTATTATTGAATATCGATTTGGAATACGACACACCACTTATTCCTCATTGCGGGACATGTACCCGTTGTATAGATGCCTGCCCTACTAATGCCCTGGCCGATGGTTCTATAGATGCCCGGCGATGTATTTCATACCTGACCATAGAAAGCAAAAACGAAATTCCTGAAGAATTTCAACCACTCTTGTCAGGCAATGCCCTTGGATGTGATATTTGCGCCGATGTCTGCCCCTGGAATACCAAATGGGCAAAACCTCATTGCCACGGAGAACTTGAACCCTCCGAAGAGTTGTTGAAATGGGACAAAGAATCCTGGCAGCATCTGACTGAAAAAGATTTTAATCAGACGTTTAAGCATTCAGCCATTAAACGTGCCGGATATTCAAAACTGAAACAAAATATAGAAGTGATTGTCAAACCACTTTCAGATTAAATACTAACTAATATTATCACTAATTCTAATACAACCTTCATGCATAAATAAAAAAGAAGCTGACCCACAGGACAACTTCTTTTTTATTTGCGGCATCAACTACCACTATAGAATCACTTTCCCGATACGGCTTCCAACTTTAACCAGCAAGACTCCATGTGCGGTTAGCGGTATTGTATTTTGTCCTTCGACAGCCAACTGCTTCACCAACTTTTGTCCAATCGAATTAAATATCTCAACAGATTCGCCTGCAGTTGCATTAAACAAGACACTCCCATCTACAGCTGTTACAATTAATGAGGCAGCAGGAACATTCACATCGGTTGTAACAGCAGCTGTACCATTTAGTGTCCTCACCACAGCCATGGCACCAGTGCTTGACATTGTCAATGTAGCCGTATTGTTTCCGACAGATGTTGGCAGATACGTAATTGTAACAAAGGTATTCGGAACATTTCCGCCTGTTTGTGTTACAGTATATTGAGAAAGGGAAAATAATGAAGCATCTACACCTGTAATGGCAAGTCCCAAATCAACATTTAAGTTTACTCCGCTGACATTTAAAGTCTGAGATACGGGAGTTCCTTTGACAGTTGCGAGTGCTGGATCCGTTATATCGATTAACGTAATTGACGGGTTTGGGATAACAGTTCCACTGCAGGCAATAAGACTTGTATTCGCATTCAGGGAAGCGACAGATATATTTTCATTGTAATTTCCTGCAGCCAAGCCTTGTTTTAAACGAGTATAGATAGAAGTAGCTGAAACACTTCCCCCTGATTGGGTTAATGTGATTGGATTAGTGGCAACAAAAGCAGGTCCCGTACCTGTTGATATTTCATAATCTGCAGGTGGCGTCACAACAATGTTGTCGGCCAGGCTATTGCCCCCAATGGTAACACTTTTCTCAACAGAAGGCCCATTTGTTGCCACGTAGGTAAAGCCAGAAATAGTATTCGAAGAAACAGTAAGGAAAGATGTATATCCCTGTGCCAAATTAATAGCGCCTAAATATATGTTCCCGTTTGTCCTGGTGGTATACACCCATTTCAAAAAGCGTGAAGTGGTAAGTAAGTTTGTAAATGGTTCAGTCACGATCGATCCTGTCGCTAAAGCAGTTCCTGTCGTATTATTATAAAGCTGTACAGTTGTATAAGTCACACCATCAGCCGATTGTTGCAATGTAAAATCCCCGGGGAATCTTGATGCTGTATTACCTGTACCAGCAATCCACTTCAAATTAAACGAAAGAGTTCCAGGTATCCCGGAAAAATTCAATATTACAGCATTACCTGTAGTACTAAATTTCATCTTTGGTGATGAAGTGACATCAGCACCGAGTCCTATTGAAGTTAAACCGGGAACTGCAGATCCGGGAGCACCTCCATCATAGACAAAAGGAAGGGTAGCCTGCCCCCTTACAAAGACATCAGGCACAAAAAGCAATGCTCCTAAAATTACTATTTTAAATAAAGTATTACTTTTCATGTTATTTGTAAACTAAAATATAAATAATCGTCTTAAAAACCTATCAAAATCTAATTCTTTGCAAATATAACAGAGTTTCTCTTAATCTGATATATTTGTTATGAATTATATTGCAAAATGATCTTAACTTATCCATAATGCATAGAAAAAGGAATTATCCCATAAGCATAATCTTTCATATTGCATCCATCAAACTCAAAGCTACAATCAGTAAAAGCACAAAGCAATTAAATCCAATTGTAATTGTTGAAAGCTGATTCCTCTATTGTATCGGGTTCAGGCTGTTGCATTCAATCAGGCAATAAAGAATTATACACTGAATTATCAATCATCAAACTCATCATAGCTTTATCACGGTCATAAGCAAAACAAATGCATTGAAACCAAACAGATAAAATCCAATAAACTAAAAAATATCGCTTACATCATCCAGAATTTGAAATAAATAGTTACTTTTGCAAGCTTTTTCTATAAACAAAATTCAATCTAACTTACTTAGATCAATAATATTTAATTCATCCGACTCATTTACATCTTACAAATTAATTCCTAAAGAAGAAAAATGAAAAACAAATATAAAGACCTCATTGAACAAAGTTTTGAATTTCCAAATGAAGAATTCAATATCGTCGAAAACGAATTAGAATGGTGTGGGGTACCGTTAATGGATATCATCAAACAATACGGGACACCTTTAAGAATATCGTATTTACCTAAAATTGCAGACAATATCAGAAAAGCAAGACGCATGTTTAATGTGGCTATGGCAAAGGTTGATTACGAAGGCGATTACAATTATTGCTATTGCACCAAGAGTTCGCACTTTTCATTTGTCATGGAAGAAGTCCTGAAACACGACGTTCACATTGAGACATCTTCCGCATTTGACATCAACATAATGGAGTCATTGTATGAACAAAAGCTACTTAAGCTTGACACTTTCATAATATGTAATGGATTCAAACGGCCTCAATATGTTGAAAACATTCAGAACCTAATGCGTCAGGGATTCACAAATGTCATACCTGTACTTGACAATAAGTTCGAACTTGACTTATTCCTCAAAGACTTTGATATCAAGTTCAAGGTAGGCATGCGTATTGCTGCTGAAGAAGAACCTAAGTTTGACTTCTATACTTCCCGCCTGGGTATCCGTTATAACGATATCATTCCTTATTACACCAAACACATTGCCAACAATCCGCAGGTTGAGCTAAAGATGCTTCACTTCTTCATAAACACCGGGGTGAAGGACACTGCATATTACTGGAATGAACTGAACAAAGCAGTAAACCTGTACTGTGAGTTGAAAAAGAAATGCCCTCAACTGGACAGCCTGAATATCGGAGGTGGATTTCCCATCCAGACACATCTGGATATGGTATACGACTATGAATATATGGCTGAAGAGATTGTAGCTCAAATAAAAACTATTTGTACACAAAATGGAGTCCCGGAACCGCATATCTTTACTGAATTCGGCTCATATACGGTAGGTGAAAGCGGTGCCATGTTATATTCTATCGTGAATCAAAAGAAACAAAATGACAGGGAACTCTGGAACATGATCGACAGCTCATTTATGACTACTTTGCCTGACACCTGGGCCATTAACCAACGATATGTATTCCTGGCTATCAACAACTGGGATTCGGAATACGAACGCGTAAACTTAGGTGGATTGACCTGTGACAGTGAAGATTTCTACAATGCGGAGGTTCATTCAAATGCGGTCTTTCTCCCAAAGATGCACGAGGAATGCGAACAATATATCGGATTCTTCCATACGGGTGCTTATCAGGAATCGCTGAGCGGTTTTGGAGGCATTCAGCACTGTTTAATACCAGCGCCTAAATTGGTTATTATTGATCAGGATGAAGATGGTGAGTATTACACGAAATTGTTTGCAAAAGAGCAAAGCTACAAATCGATGCTGAAGATTCTGGGGTATTAATCCCATATAAGAAACTTCCTGTAAAATGGATACAACAACAAAAAACGTGCTCTGAAAAAATCAGAGCACGTTATTTTTAGTAGAATCATTCACCTTCTTCTAAAAAATTGGGGGAAGTATTCAGTTTATTGATAAGTGGGTTGGCATACATTTCCAATATTTTCAACCTCAGGAAACTTTCATCTTTATTTTCAAGATCTATTTTAGCAATTTGCATTGTCAAATACCGTTCAAAATCCAATTTCTCAACAGGAGAGTATTCATTTGTAAAGTGTTTGCCTCCTTTGATTGCATCAAAGGCAATTTTATTGTTTGGAAAAATTGTGTAATTGGCATGGATACGTCGATCGATTAATTCTGTCACAAGAGTAATTTGCTCATTACGGCTGGAAGTTTCAAGAGCAATCTTCTTCAATTCATTATTGATCGAACCTGTGATTTCATAAACAACGCTTCCTTTATATCCCATTACGCCGGTTTGCATATTGAGTAAATCATCCTCAGGATTCTTTTTGAAACAGGAATTATCACGCCGTTGTTGCATCTCCTTTGCTTTCAGGTAGTCGCACGGATCATATTCGTACGAAATGCTTAACGGACAGATATTTAATTTGATTAGATTATCGATAAAACTATCTTCCCCAAACATGTTCAACATCTTTAATAAGCTTTCCTGTGTCCTGTCGTTTGAATCCTTAGCACGACCTTCACGCTGGGCTATCCAGATGGATTGGTTCTCGGCAATGGTCTTAGCAATATAAGCAGACAACCGCTTTGAACTTTCCAGTATCTGACGGGCACTTAAACCACGCTTGACTATAAAGCTTTTGTTTACCCGCACCAAATCTTCAATCCATGGATATATCAATAAATTATCCCCAATCGCTATTTGCACTGTATCCATATCCTTTTCAATAAACTTCCCGCAAAGGAAAGCTGAATCCAGAATGATATCACGATGGTTGGATATATACAGATACGATGTAGAGACATCAATCTTCTCAAGTCCGTTTAGTTTTATCCCTTTCGTCATATTGGCTTCCAGATATTGCAGGAAAGGATAAACCATAGCCTTTTGAAAAGCATAATTGGATTGAAAGGTCATTAAACGCTGTTTAATGACATCCTTGGGCAAAAGCGGATAAATAGTGCTAAGCACCTTCATAAATTGCTTTTCGTTACAAAGACGTTCTAATACTTCATGTACCTCTTCGTTCTTATAACAGCGTATTTCTTCAAAATCAAATTCCATGGTCTTTTCAAATTAAAAAGAATGAATACTCTTTCACTATCAAATCATCTATTTAATGACATGATCAAAAATAAAACTCAAATAAATAAAAACTACCGGTGCTGCCAACAGCATGCTATCAAATCGATCAAGCAATCCACCATGTCCCGGTATCACATCCCCCGAATCTTTCACTTTGACGGTTCGTTTCATTAACGATTCTATTAAATCACCGAAGGTCCCGAAAATTACAATGATTTCAGAGAAAATAAACCAGTTGATTAAACTTATCTGAGGGATGAACAATGAAAACACATACCCTGACAACAAAGCGGCTAATGCTCCTCCAATAAAACCTTCCCATGACTTCTTGGGTGAAATCCGTTCAAATAAGCGATGCTTTCCAATTGAAACCCCAACCAGATAAGCACCGGTATCATTCACCCAGATAGTGGCAAACACAGCTAAAAGAAGCAGAGGTTGCCAGTTGTCGATAAAAAGTATATAGTTCAACAATGCAAACGGGAGCGCTATAAAAACCTGTCCAAGTATAAAATAAGCCCAGTTGTTCAGCGGATTTTCCTTTTGTTGATATAATTCTAGGATTAATACCAGGACTACATAGAATCCGTAAAGAGAATAAACGGGATAACGCCAAAAACCTGAAGCATAGACAAAAGAACTAAGAAAAAGCAAAACTCCTCCTATCAAAGCCGTTCCTGAGTTTACATTTATCGTCGGTTGTTTATTCGACAAATGGTGAAATTCAAACACTGCCCAACCGCATACGATTGAAAAGAAAGCAGCAAAAGTAAAGCGACTGAGCAATATAGAACCAACAATTAAAGTGACAAAAATAAATCCGCTCAAGGTTCGTTTTACAAAATTATTCATAGGTATTCGGATATAATAAGAAATAAATATTCTATTTGTTATAGGTATTAGTTTGTTTTCAAAAGCTTCATCAGTTCATCCAGTTTTGGTGAGAGGATAATCTCAGTCCTTCGGTTGCTGGCTCTTCCTTCAGGTGTAGAGTTTGAAGCCCTTGGTGAAAATTCACCTTTCCCTGAGGCTGTAAGACGTAATGGAGAGATCTGATACTCATCAGTAAGTATCCTGACAATAGAAATAGCCCTGGCAGCACTTAAATCCCAATTATCATGATACACGGCTGTCTTGATTGGAATATTGTCCGTATGACCTTCCACCAGGATATCAATGTCGTTGTTTTTATTCAGCACATCCGCCAATACTCTAATGGCTTCCGTACCTTTTGTTTCAATGGCCGCACTCCCTGATTTAAACAATAATTTATCAGACATAGACACATAGACTTTTCCGTTCTTTATTTCAACAGACAACTCATCGGATTTAAACCCTAATAAAGCATCCCGCAGGATTTTATTCAATCGGCCGGTTATAGAGTCCTGTCGCGCCACAATTTTCTTCATGTCATTTAATGCACTCTCCCTGTCTGCCAACAGACTTTCCTTTGCCATCAATTCATCCGACTTCTGTTTCAACTCATCCGACTTATTCTTTAATGCTGCACTAAACTGTTCCGATTGCGACAGTTTATCATTAGCCAGGTTGTTGTATCGCTTTTCCAGAGTTTTAATATCGTTCCCCAATGAGGCAGTATCTTTTTTCAACGCATATATTTCATTTTCCCTGGCAGAAAGTGTGGTGCATAATGAATCACGTTCGTGAATTACGGTCAATACAGCTTTAGGCAGAAATAACTTTTTTGTCGGTTTAGGATCTCCGCATTTATAGATGGGAGAGCATGAAAAAGCAAGGGTCAGCACAAAAGAAAGAAGAACCAGGTTAGATAGTTTCATTTTAATATTTTTGAGTAATTAAACAACAATATAATTAACTGAATTGACAGGCTATATTTAAAGTGTGTCCGGGCAATCCTGTAAAAGAATTTAGTCAGAACATATATTTCATAATTCAACATTATTGCTTGGGAAAATTGGCGTAGAAAGCAAGTATAAAACGATACAAAGATAGCAAAACTTTATACTTTGCATAGAAAAACGACAAATTCTTTTGGACCATGTGCCCCTAGAACCAATGTTTTTTCAATATCAGCCGTTCGGCTGGGACCAGTGATGGTTGAAATGGAGGAAGGGATTGCATCTCCATATTTTTCCTGAATAGCAATGTACGCTTCTTCCGGATAATTTACAAGTTGTGAGGCATGTGCTAATACAATATGAACAGGTGGAAATACATTCATTTGTCTTCCCGATTCAGAGGCCGATGAGACGACTACACTGCCTGTCCGGGCTACCAAAAACTCACATCCGGTAATACCTGCCTGCATACTGTCAAAATCGGTCTTATCGTTCGAAAACGGAATATGGTAAGCACTCAGTTGTGTTGAAACATATGAATCCAGACAATACAGGTAAGGAATTTCCTTTTGCAGGACAAATGAACTTAACCGGGCATACAGATCCGATTCATTATCACAGAGAATACACTGCCCGTTAATTAATTCCAATTCATTCTTAAAGCACGTCACGGCATCAGGCAAGATTGGTTTGTATATCCCTTCTGAATTCAAAACTGCTGTATTAGCAGCAAAAGCCGGTCTTTTAAGACCGGCTTCTGCTATTTTATGTAAGATTATCTGACGCGAAGAATTAACTGGCATGATCTTCTGTATTTCCAATCGGTACAACTTTCGTCACTGGAGCTTTATCAGGTTTTGGCTCTTCCAGTTCTTCCGTTTCACCATTCTGAGCCATCAATTCATCATTTCGGGAAGTCCATGGACGTTTGCCAAATATCTTTTCAAGATCTTCTGCAAAGATAACTTCCTTTTCAATCAACAATTCAGCCAGCTTATTATGACCATCAGAATTATCATTCAAGATCTTTTTAGCACGGTCATATTCGACGGCTACAATATTTTTAGCTTCTGAGTCGATTAATTCAGCCGTCTTTTCACTATATGGTTTTGTAAATCCATAATCCGAATTACCTGTTGAATCATAATAACTCATATTTGCCAATTTATCACTCATCCCGAAGTAAGCAACCATAGCGTATGCCCTCTTGGTAACACGCTCCAGATCATTGATAGCACCCGTTGACATTTGATGCAGAAACACTTCTTCGGCTGCACGTCCACCTAGCGTAGAGCACATTTCGTCCAACATATGTTCCCGGTTCGTCAACTGGCGTTCTTCGGGCAAATACCAGGCAGCTCCCAACGCTTCTCCACGTGGCACGATAGTCACCTTAACAAGTGGATTGGCATGTTCCAGCATCCAACTGATTGTTGCATGTCCGGCTTCATGATATGCAATTGATTTTTTCTCAGCAATTGTGGTTATTTTTGTTTTCTTTTCCAATCCCCCTACGATACGATCCACTGCATCCAGGAAATCCTGCTTTTCAACAAATGACTTATTTTTACGTGCAGCAATTAAAGCTGCCTCGTTGCATACATTTGCAATATCTGCACCTGAGAATCCCGGAGTTTGACGGGATAAGAAGTTTACATCAACGGTCTCATTTATTTTTATTGGCCGCAGGTGAACATTGAAAATTTGTTTGCGTTCATTTACATCCGGCAGATCAACATGAATCTGACGGTCAAATCGACCGGCACGTAACAAGGCCTTGTCCAGGATATCTGCCCGGTTAGTAGCAGCCAGGATGATAACGCCACTATTAGAACCAAATCCATCCATTTCAGTCAGCAACTGGTTTAATGTGTTTTCACGTTCATCATTACTTCCCATATTGGGATTCTTTCCGCGGGCACGTCCTACTGCATCGATTTCATCTATAAAAATAATACATGGTGCCTTTTCTTTTGCCTGACGAAACAAATCACGTACGCGTGATGCTCCTACCCCAACAAACATTTCCACGAAATCAGATCCTGACATAGAGAAGAATGGAACATCCGCTTCACCGGCAACTGCTTTAGCCAGCAATGTCTTTCCAGTTCCCGGAGGGCCTACCAGCAATGCACCTTTTGGTATTTTACCTCCAAGCTCGGTATACTTCGTAGGATTCTTAAGAAAAGCAACAATTTCTTCAATTTCCTGCTTAGCTTCAGCCAAGCCGGCAACATCTTTAAATGTTATTTTATTTGTTGTATCGCCTTTATCAAACAACTGGGCTTTTGATTTTCCAACATTGAAAATCCCACCTCCTGAACCACCTCCCATTTGACCGGACATACGGCGGTTCATAAACACAAATAAAAGAATCAACAGTAAGAATGGCAAAAAAGTATATAGGAAAACATCAAAATAATTTCTGCTATCTTTATATTCCACACTTCCTTTAAAACCATATTTATCTTCTGCAGTTTGTATAAACCTTGAAATCTCTTCAGCAGGCACGCTCACCGTTATAAGTCTTTCTTTCGCATAGGTTTCAAATTTATCGCCATATACTTTCTTTAATACCTGAGTATCCTTCTTAGTCAATGAATCTTTCAGAGCCTTAGGATCGAGTGCCAGGGACCTGTATTTTTCGCCAAAAGCTTTGCTCAGCGCAGACGTATCCGTGGCAATTTTCGAATAATCCACCAGTTTTGCTTCTATGGCATTCTTAGAATTGTATACATCGATTTTAACCACCATTCCCTGCTTGATATACTCTTTGAAAGTAGTAAAAGGAATCTCTTTCGTCGGTGTATTCTCATTAAAAAAGTACGAGCCAAGTAAAACTAATATGATAATACCATATATCCACGAAATATTAAATTTAGGGAATTTACCCGTTGGTTTGACCGGACTTTGATTCGGGGTTTTATTTTCCATTATTTTCCTATTGTTATCTTGTTACTTAATTTGAGACAAAACAAAAAACTCGTTTCTTGGTTTTTTTTAATTTGAAATTGAAATAAAAAAAAATTAGAGTATATCCTCCAATTTCTTCAAATCGGCGTCGGACCATAAATGTTCGATGTCGTAAAATGCGCGTGTGGGACGTTGAAAAACATGTACAATAATCTGACCATAATCCATCGCTATCCATTCGCAGTTTTGAAAACCATCAGTAGCATATGGTTTTACCTGAATCTGTTCACGAACCCAATCCTTTATCGATTGCGCAATGGCATTAACATGCACATTTGAATCCCCTTCACAAATCACAAAATAACTGCATGGAGCTTCCTGCAATTTCGTAAGGTTAACAACTACTATATTTTTTCCCTTTCGTTCCTGTATACCTTCAACAATTTTATTTACAATTTGTTCGTTTTCCTGCATTATGTTGTTCAATTAATTTTAATTTTGAAAATGGTTACAAAGATACAGTTAAATGACGGAAAATGAAAATGTTGTTGAGATTAATATCCTACAATGTTCATTAAAACTCTCATAAATAATATTTAATATCCCATTCACGCACTTCCATTTTGAATATTAAACAGTCAGAGGGTCATTCAACATATTAAAAAGAAAGAAGCCCAATGCAATTCATGCATTAGGCTTCTTTAAATTTTTTATCGAATCAATTATTTAACGATCGAAAGAAATGTTTCGTCGGTAGCAAATTTTGAGAATTCAATATCTTTTACAGCTTTAGCAGCATATGTACCATCCTGTTTAACGGCAGCTTTCAGGTTACTGTAAACAGCATCACGATCATTGGTACGGGCTCCGATAATGGCACCCAGGTATGACGTCAATGCATTTGGATTTTTAACAGCAGACAAAGTAGTACGTGCTCCGCTATAATCAGCATTCAGAATCTGCAACAAGGCTGCATTATTCGAAACTGTTGATCCGAAGTAAGTCTTAGCTTTTGAATAGTCACCTCTGATAACATAGATGGTTCCCAGACCTTCACCAACATTTCCGGTTGTTCCGGCTGCCTTACCAAAGGACACTTCAGCTTTTGCCAAATCACCTTTAGCCAATGAAGTTAAACCTGCATTATAATTTGCATCTGCTGAAGCAGGTTCAATTTCCAATGCTTTGGCAAAATAGCGTGCAGCATCATCAACATTTCCCTGTTGGAATTTAACCGCTCCCAGGTTGTTATACCCACGTGCGTCAGCTGGATATTGTTCCGTTACTTTTTGATAGATAGCTCCTTTTTCACCCAAATCAGTAGTCAACGTTGCAGCATATAGCAATTCTTCTACAGATAATTTAGATGCATCTTCTTTTGCCAATTGAGCAATTTCCACATCAGATTTCCCTGTTACATCAACAGTCAATTTTAATTTTGAACGACGTAATTGTGGAAGTATTTCTTCTGCAATCTGTTTGAAAGCTACTGAAAGGTTTTTGATTTGACGATCACGTTCTTCAGGATCGGTATACATGGTCAATACACGTAAAATTACTTCCTTATCCTGGATATTTGATTTTTCCATCAATGCCTGGAATCCGGCCCAATCTTCCGGAGTAAATTTAGAATCAATCTTAATGCTTGTCTTCAGTTTCTTCATTTCCTTGTTCATGAAATCAACTGTGACTTTTTCACGATTTTCTGCCAAATTGGTATTCAGTTTCAACGGTCCTTCTGGAGAAGCGTAGGCTGATAAATCAAATGCAGACACTTTTTGATTGGTTGATTCTTTTACTTCTTTAATTTTTTTAGTCAACGAAACCATATCAGCAGAACTGGTTTCTGATTTGCGAAGCTTAGCTTGTTGAATCAGGAACATGATATCAGCTTCCTGTTGTTGTTGGATAACACGTTGGAATTTATCCGGAATAATTACTGGTGTCATTTCTGAAGCATTGGTTGCAACCAGCTGAGATGTTGCAATCACTCCATCAGCTACCTTTACACCAGGAATTTGGTATGTCTTTTTCTTCTGCACGATGCTGAATTCAAGATATAGTTCTGATTTTGCCATTTCAGGGACATAATCAAATGAAGCATTCATTGAATAATTTCCGCCTGTTTTGAAAGCGATTGTTTTATCATTTCCTTTTACTTTTTCACCCTGGAAAACTACTGCGGCACCTTTAACTTCTTTGCCTTCGAATTTTAAAACCGGAGTCACTGTAACAACGGCATTCTTGTTAAAATACTTAACCGGGAAAGTTCCTGTAATAGTTGCTTCTACTTTACCACCTTTTACTTCCAATGGATTTGGATTACATTTAAATAAGCTAGGATCTAATGCGGTCAAGTCTTTGCTACAAGAACTGAAGACTAACGCAAACACCATCGAAACCGCGAAAAA
>Ga0302271_10002861_pt1 | contig 15151 bp, 11 predicted proteins | sample III_Bog_N1_1_FD_198767 | JGI IMG/M metagenome (GOLD analysis project Ga0302271, IMG submission 198767) | Peat permafrost microbial communities from Stordalen Mire near Abisko, Sweden - III_Bog_N1_1 | ecosystem: Environmental > Terrestrial > Soil > Wetlands > Peat | place: Sweden: Abisko... | reverse complement strand
GATTTATCAGAATAATAAAACTAAACCATATGAAGAAAAAATATTTTACACGTGAAGTTAAAGTAGGTATCATGGCTGTGATAGCCATATTTGTGTTGTATTTTGGACTGAATTATTTAAAAGGAATTGATATATTCTCACCGGTAAGTTATTATTACGGACGATATGAGAATATTGGAGGTTTAGTTCCTTCGTCTCCTGTTTTTGTCAAAGGATTTAAAGTGGGGCAGGTTGAGCAAATCAAATATGATTTTTCAAAGAAAGAATCGTTTGTGGTTAAAATATCTGTTTCAAAAGACATTAAATTGCCTAAGGATACCCGAATTGAATTGTACGATGAAGGCATAATGGGTGGTAAAGCCATTCAATTGATCTATGAACCTATTAATCTATCACAATCGATGCATGCGCCGGGTGATACGATTGAGACTAAAATGGGAATCGGTTTAATGGCTCAGATATCGGGAGACCTTGTTCCAAAAATTGAAAGTATTTCAACTCAGGCTGATTCTCTGATACGTTCAGTCAGGGTTTTGGTTGAAAACAAGAACCTGAATAAAAGTATGGCCTCCATTGAGCGTACTACTGCTGATCTGGCTATAAGTTCATCTCATTTAAAGAAATTGATGAGCAACGATGTGCCCCAAATTCTAAACAATGTAAATGTCATGACAACCGACTTCAGACAGATTAGCGGAAACCTTAAAAAGATTGATTACCAATCAACTTTTGCCAGCATAGATCATACCATTGCAAACCTGAATTTAATTTCAGAAAAAATGAATAGTTCAGAAGGTACAATAGGCATGCTTTTAAATAATAAAGATCTGTATATCAATCTTTCAAATACTGCTTCAAGCGCTGATAAGTTATTGATAGATCTTCAGAAAAACCCTAAACGATATGTCCATTTTTCACTTTTTGGAAGCAAGACAAAATAGACTTGTTATTTACGTTAATTCTAAATAGTGAATCTGCCCAAAAAAAATCTGTTTAAGAATTTTCACAGCCGAAACCTTTTGTTAACAAGAGTTTCGGTTTTTTCTTAACTAAAATGACCAAATTTACTTTCAATTTGTTAATGTCTTTACTATCAGTTGTATTACAATAATGTTACAAATAACTGCATGTGAATCAGACAGGTTATATAAAGTTCTGATATTAAAAAAGATGGATAAAAGGATAAAGCACTAAAAAAAATATGATTTTTTTATGTCAGAAAAGTTTTAGAATTTTGTAGTGCTGAAAATAGCCCATATAAAAAACTGATTTCGGCAATCTGTTTCCATTTGTTTATACAATTTCGTTGAAAAATATTCTGAACCAAAACAAAGATGTTTAATAATCACATTCAATTATGGAATCGCTGCTTAAGCGTTATCAAAGACAATATCAGCGAAGTATCCTTTAAGACTTGGTTTCTACCCCTTGTTGCGCTTAAATACGAAAATAAAATATTTGTATTACAGGTACCCAGCCAGTTCTTTGTGGAATATATTGAGGAAAAATACATTGATTTGTTACGGATGACTCTGTACCGAGAAGTTGGAGTAGGAACACGGCTTGAATACCGTGTAATGATTGATAAATCGAGTGGAACAGGTACGCAGATTCCAAGTGCGAGTGAACAACAAAAGCCGAAACATATTGTGAATAATTCGGCTTATCTGAATCCTTATCACAAACCTCAATTACCGGAAATAGATCCACAATTAAATCCTGCGTATAATTTCAATAACCTGATTGAAGGGAATAGTAATAAGCTGGCTCGTACAGCCGGGATTAGTATAGGAAATGAACCCGGGAAAAACATCTTTAACCCACTTTTTATCTATGGTCAGTCAGGAGTAGGCAAAACCCATTTAGCAAACGCTATTGGTGTGATGACGAAACAATTGCATCCTGACAAACGGGTCTTGTATGTTTCTGCCAATACGTTTCAGATCCAATATACAGATGCTGTCAGAAGCAATACTGTGAATGATTTTTTGAATTTCTACCAAACTATCGAAGTGTTAATCGTAGATGATATTCAGGAATTTGCAGGTAAAACCGGAACACAAAACACATTCTTTCATATTTTCAATCATCTGCACCAAATGGGAAAACAACTGGTGTTAACCTCCGACCGTTCACCTATTGTAATGGTTGGTCTGGAACAACGATTGCTTACTCGTTTTAAATGGGGGTTGTCTGCTGAAATTGAGAAACCTGATTTTGATTTACGGAAATCGATTCTTCAGAGTAAGATTTACAGGGATGGGTTGGAAATTGATGAAGAAGTAGTTGATTTTATTGCTGAACATGTTGTGGACAACGTCCGTGATCTGGAAGGTGTGCTGGTTTCACTTATGGCTCATTCAACCCTTGCCAATATTCCAATTGATGTAACTTTGGCTGAAAAGGTCATCAGCAGAATAGTGAATATCACCAGGAAGGTAAATACTGTTGAGAAAATACGTGATGTGGTTTGTGAATACTTTTCGTTGTCAATTGATGCAATATCCACCAAAAGCCGTAAACGTGAAGTAGTTCAGGCACGTCAGATAGCCATGTATTTATCTAAACAATTAACAAAAAGTTCATTGGCATCTATTGGCAATACCATTGGACAACGTGACCATGCTACTGTATTGCATGCCTGTAAAATTGTAAATGATTTAATGGATTGCGATAAAAATTTCCGTTCGAGTGTTCGGGAAATAGAAGAGAAATTGAAGCGTTAAATCGCTTACATATAATGCGTTATTTATAAATATAAAACAATATTAATGAAAGCTGCTACCCAAAATAGCAGCTTTTTTTGCGAAATATCTTTATTCGTTATCAATGTAAATAAGAAATAATGTTGTATTTTTACGCCCGAAATAAAAACTAACAGACATGGTATATAAATTCACAATACTATCCGATGAGATAGATAATTTTGTTCGCGTAATCAATATTGATTCCGAAGCAAAATTCCTCGATCTGCATAATGCAATTCTAGATTCGGTAAGTTACGAGAAAAATCTAATGACATCGTTCTTCATATGCTCAGATAATTGGGAGAAGGGACAAGAGGTGACCTTAGTTGAAATGGATTCAAGTTCAGAATACGATAATTTAGTTATGGAAGATACAACTTTAGAAGAGTTGTTGGTTGATGAAAATCAGAAAATGCTTTATGTGTTTGATATGATGTCAGATAGAGTGTTTTTCATAGAATTGACCGAAATTATTCCAAGAAAGAACCTGGATAAACCGGAATGTATTTCTTCGGAAGGAAATGCTCCTGTACAGATTATGGTTGATGAAGGCATAGCTGCAACTCCTAAAGCAAACCTGGATGAAAATTTCTATGGTGATGAAGAATATGAACCTGAAGAATTAGATGAAGAAGGATTTGGAGAAATGAATTTTGACGATAGCAGCCTGTTTACGGAGGATCCTAAGTTCTGATTTTCTCAATAAATATTTGTTATAAGACAGAAAGTACGCAATATTTTCTGTCTTTTTTCTTTGTAAATGAGTGTATTCAAACGTGTTCCATTTAATTATGAGTGAATCAGATAATCAGCTCTCCATTACCAACTGTCAACTGAAAAGGCCGACATTGCTTGTTGTTTTGGGCCCGACAGGGGTTGGTAAAACCAATGTCAGTCTGCGAATGGCTGAACACTTAGGTTGTCCGGTCGTTTCGTGCGATTCCAGGCAGTTTTACCGCGAGTTGAAGATTGGTACCGCTGCACCCACTGAAGCTCAGCTAAGGCGGGTTAAACACTATTTTATAGGGTCTCATTCCATACTTGATGAATATAATGCCGGGCAATATGAAAAGGATGCCATCGAGTTGTTGGATGAATTATTCCGGAAACACAATGTTGTTATGCTGGTGGGTGGCTCAATGATGTATATTGATGCAATTTGCAATGGTATGGATGATATCCCGAATGTAGATGCCGAAACACGGTTATTCTGGCAAGAGCAGTATACCAATTTTGGTCTTGAATATATTCAGGGACAATTAAAACGACTGGATCCGGTGCATTTTGAACAGGTAGACCTACAAAACCCAAAACGCATAATCCATGCATTGGAAATATGCAGCATGACCGGGAATCCATATTCAGATTTGCGCACCGGACAACGGAAACTGCGGAATTTCAATATTCTGAAAATAGGATTGAACAGACCACGTCCTGAATTATACGAGCGAATCAATGCACGAGTGGATACCATGATGGCAGAAGGGCTGTTGGAGGAAGCTGAAAAGTTTTATGCCTATAAAAGCCTGAATACGCTAAACACGGTTGGATACAAAGAGCTTTACGAATACATGGACGGCAAATGGACACTTGATTTTGCAATAAACATGATTAAGCAGGATTCGCGCAGGTATGCCAAGCGACAGATGACCTGGTTTAACAGGGATAAAGAAATTCTGTGGTTTCATCCGGAAGAACTTGAATCGAAATTGGAATTAGTCTTTCAAAATATCAAATAAATGAAAATAGAGCAGAATAGTTCTTTATTACCTTACAATACTTTTGGCATTGATGCCAAGGCTGATTTTTTTATTGAATATGACTCAGCTTCCGACTTGCAGGCTATTCTAAAATCTGAAATTGTCAGAAATAACCGGACACTTCATATTGGTGGGGGCAGCAATTTGTTGTTTATGCATGATTTCAAAGGTGCAATCCTTCATTCTGCAATTCACTCTATCCAAAAAATACGTGAAGATCCAGATTCCGTTTTTCTGGAAGTTGGTTCAAGTGTCAATTGGGATGACTTTGTTGGGTACTGTGTTGAAAACGGGTGGGGAGGTGTAGAGAATCTGTCACTTATTCCCGGTGAAGTAGGTGCTTCGGCAGTGCAAAATATTGGAGCATACGGGGTAGAGGTGAAGGAGGTAATAGTGCAGGTAAATGCCGTGGAGGTTGAAACAGCAGGTTTTAAAACTTTCACGAATGAAGCTTGTCGTTATGGTTACAGGGACAGTATCTTTAAAAATGAATTTAAAGGAAAGTACATCATAACTTCTGTTGTGTTTCAATTAAATAAAAATCCTGAATTTAGATTGAAGTACCAGCATTTGGAAGATGAAGTAAAGAAAAATGGGGAACTGAATTTGTCGAATATCCGTAAAACAATTATTCATATCAGGGAAAGTAAGCTGCCCGATCCTAAGATATTGGGTAACGCCGGTAGTTTCTTTATGAATCCGGTGATTCCAAAAGAAAAATTTTTATCTCTGCAAGCCAGGTATCCTCAAATACCTCATTATTTTGAATCAGAAACCTACGAGAAGATTCCAGCTGCATGGTTGATTGATCAGTGCGGATGGAAAGGAAAGCATATCGGGAACGCAGGTGTGCATGAAAAACAGGCACTTGTTTTGGTAAATCTTGGAGGGGCAACAGGAGCTGAAATTGTATACCTGGCAGAACAGATACAGCAATCTGTAAAAGCAAAGTTCGGTATTGAATTAAAACCGGAAGTAAATTATATATGATCCCTGACCCCTAAAGGGGAATTAAAAGGAAATGGATCATCAATCCTAACATAAAAAGTCTTCCTGTTTCAAAACAAGAAGACTTTTTATGTGTTTGAATCTCAATATACCTATGAGGTTAAGGAATTCTGTTTTTTATTTAAATATCTCTCTTTTGTTGAGTTCTTTCCTGTACTTGTTTGCATTTACCAGATGTTCTGCCCAGGTAGCAGCAAATTTATGTTCCCCGTTCAAAGTTTCAGAAGCACACATATAGATGTATTTATGATGTGCGTAATTCAATACGGCATCAATTCCTTCCGGTGTGGCAACGCGGATAGGTCCTGGAGGTAACCCCAGGTTTTTATACGTGTTGTAAGGTGAGACAGTGCGCAAATGGCCAAAAAGGACACGTTTAATAGTAAAATCCCCAACCGCAAACTTTATCGTTGGATCGGCCTGTAAGGGCATTCCTGCTTTTAGTCGGTTCAGATAGAGTCCGGCCACCATAGGACGGTCGTGTTTGTTGTTTGTTTCTTCCTCTACAATTGAAGCCAGGGTGATCACTTGTGTCGTGCTAAGCGGTATGGCTGCTGCTTTTGCTTTCCTTTCTTCCGTCCAGAAACTGGAGTATTCTTTGTTCATGCGTTTAAAGAGATCTTTTGCATTCATGTTCCAGAAAACTTCGTATGTATTGGGGATGAAGAGCGAAATGGAAGTATAGGGATTTAACCGGTACCCGGATAAGAAAGCGGTATCATTCAAAAGCTTTAGGATACTGGTTGAATCAGCCATGAGCTGGGTGCTCAGCCTGGAAGCTAATTGCTCTTTTGTCCTGATGTTATTGAATGTCAGGCGAACCGGTGTTTGACGGCCGCTGCGTAACATGCGGATAAGCTGGAAGTTATTCATGCCCGATTTTAAGGCATAGCGTCCCGATCGAATCTTAGTCCCATAATGAAGGAATCCTGCTACCTGCCTGAACGAATACATGTTCATTACCTTTGCTTCTTTTGAAAGAAGAGTGGTGACATTATTGAAGTTGCTGCTATCCGGTATGCACAGAAATGCTTTCTCGTCGCTCCTCGGAAAAATGTTCGGGATAAAAAAGATAGCTGCAAAGTAACTGAAAATAGCCAACGCAATGAAGCCAACCCATTTGATTGGTTTTTTAAGTCCTTTTGATTGTTTTGCTTTTGTCGTCATAAACGTAAGGTGTGGTTATAAATCCTATTGTACTGCAAAAATACGGATTTGTTTTGAAATATGTAAAAAGAAAACCGATTGCAATTTATTTAATACATTTTTTTAAGTCTAAGATGCGGAAAATCAACGAATAGTTAATTATTAATTATTCATTTGAGGTTGTAAAATAAAGAAATGGTTTTGATAATCAAAAATTCCTTCTTATATTTGCACCCGCTAAAGCAAAGTCAGGAAGTTTGGGTGAGTGGCTGAAACCACCAGTTTGCTAAACTGACGTACGGGCAACCGTACCACGAGTTCGAATCTCGTAGCTTCCGCCAAATGGTAAAGCCTAAAAACGATATCAAAAGGGACAACCCTACAAAACCAATGTTTTGTAGGGTTTTTTCATCTTTATACCCCACCTCAAGCTGTTGATTCAAGCCTGAATTAAATACTTATCTGCTGTTACATAATTGTTATTCCTCTATCTTTTTTTGTCCGGAAAAGCAAGATTAAGTAAACTCTTTTAATTTCAGTCCAGGTTATTTAAATTTAATCCGTTAACACAGAAATGCTAAACAATATTTCATTCGCATCTGTTTGTTTTGTAAGTATGAATTATAAGACTGATATATTTATTTTTCGATGATTTATTTGGAAATAATTTATTATTGCTTTTTTGGAAATACTAACTTAAAAACAAACCTATATGAGAATATTAATACTCAACTTAGCTCTTTCGTTATCCATTACATTATATGCAACTTCGCCTTCAATAGGAGGTTATAATGTGTATTATGGTCATTTACACAATCATACAAACTATTCAGATGGTAGTGGAACTCCTGCTGAAGCGTATAACTATGCCAAAAATGTTGCTAAATTAGATTTTTTTGGTATCTCGGATCATGATACATACCTGGATTCATTAAAATGGGCTAATACCAAAATGCAGGCAGATGCATTTAATCAGGATGGTGCATTCTCAACATTTTACGGATTTGAATGGTCATATTATGGAACTTATGGACATGTGACAGTTGTTGGAACACCGGATTACACTACTGTTGTGGCTACTAATACATTTGAAAATTTAAAAACATGGCTTTCAACCCGCCAGGGGATTGCATTTTTCAATCATCCCGGACGTGAGGATGCCAATGGTAAGGAATTTGATCATTTTAAAGGCATACCTTCCAATAAATTTGTTGGAATTGAACTTTGGAACAAAACGGACGGTTTTTCTTTGTACTATTATAATGATGGTTATACAGTTAACGATAATTCTAAAGGATATTATGATGAGGCATTAGGTTTAGGTTGGAAAATAGGGGCTTCCGGTTCAGGTGATGATCATATTGGCACATGGGGAACGGGAGAAGCGTATCGTATGGCAATTCTATCCAATAGCTTGACTCGCGCTGATTTAATGGAGGCCATGCAAGCCCGTCGTTTTTATTCCACTATGGATAAAAATCTTGCATTATCATTCAAAATAAACAATCAGGAAATGGGTTCAACGGTAGCACCCGGTGCATCAGTATTTCAGATACAGGCAAGTGATGCAGATGGTGAGGTGTTTACAAACATTACATTATATGACAAAGAACATAATGTGGTACAATCGTGGGTTCCTAATTCACCAACTATAAATGTATCGACAAATATAACTACTGCTGATGATGGCTATTACTATGTGAAAGTAACAGAGGCTGATGGGGGAGAAGCTATCTCGTCACCCATTTGGATTGTAACTCCGGACACCAGGGCACCAACTTTATTTACGGCAACTTTGGGAACTGTTACTCATAATAGTGTACAGTTATTGCTCAATGCAACTGATAATTCCGGATCGGTTACGTATACTGTCTCTTATGGAACAGAGCAGACTGCTGTGAATGTAACGGGAATTTCGGGAACACAAAAGTCTTTTTTTGTTACCGGATTAAAGCCAACTACCAGCTATATATTTTCGGTGGCTGCCAAAGATGCGTCACTAAACCAGGCGGCAAACAATCCGATTATTATTGCGGCAAAAACTATTTCAGCACCGACGTATACTGTTAATTCTTTACCCGGCGTACCTTCTCCGTATTCATTGTCCAACCTCACCGATGGAAATACAGCCACCAGCTGGAAAGTGTTGAGCCCGAATGTGTCTTTTATTACATTTGAGTACGCGAATGCACAACTGATAAATAAGGTAACACTTACATCATCCATAGATAGTGAATCGCGCGACCCTAAAAGCTGGCTAATAGAAGCTTCCAACGATACTCTGACGGGCTGGGCCGTATTAAATTCCCAAACAAATCAAATCTTTGCTGCCAGAGAGTTGGCAAAAGTATATTCATTTGTGAATAATGTTGCCTATAAGTTTTACAGGTTGCATATTACCGAATCAAACTACTCCTCAACTTCCACCATGCTGGGAGAATTAGCTTTCGGGTCGGATACTCAAATCCCGGATAAAGATACCTTAGCCCCAACAGCATTTTCCGTATCATTGGGAGCAGTTACACAAAACAGCGTGGAATTATTGCTCAATGCAACTGATAATTCTGGATTTGTCAATTACTCGATTTCCTATGGATCAGGACCCTCGATTATAAATGTAACAGGTATTTCGGCAATTCAAAAGTCCTATGTTGTTACAGGATTAAACGCAGGCACAAGTTACACATTCTCTGTAAATGCGAACGATGTATCATTAAACGCGGCATCCAATAATCCGATTGCTGTGGTGACAAATACCACAACAGTACCAGCATCGATTGTTATTACTTCGTCGCCGGCCGTAACTTCGCCCTATTTGTTGTCGAACCTGACTGACGGAAATACTGCCACCAGTTGGAAGGTGTTGAGCCCGACCGTATCATTCATTACATTTAAGTATTCGAATGCTCAGGTGATTAATAAAGTGATACTTACGTCCTCGTCGGATAATCCATCACGAGATCCGAAAAGCTGGGCTGTTGAGGCTTCAAACGATACACTTGCAGCCTGGACTGTATTAAACTCCCAGACAAATCAAACTTTTGCCACCAGGGAACTTGCCAAAACATATGCGTTTGTGAACAATGTTGGCTATAAGTTTTACAGGTTGCATATTACAGAATCAAACTATTCCACTTCTTCAACCATGTTGGGCGAATTAGCTTTCGGGTCAGATACTCAAATACCGGATAAAGATACGATAGCCCCGACAGCGTTTACTGTAGCAGTAGGAGCCGTTACACAAAACAGCGTGGAATTGTTGCTCAATGCAACCGATAATTCTGGAACTGTCAACTACACTGTTTCTTATGGATCCGGACCTGCGATTATCAATATTACGGGAACTTCGACAATACAAAAATCCTTTGTAGTTACGGGATTAACCCCGGGAACTATTTATACATTCTCGGTAATCGCTAAAGATGCGACGTTAAATCAGGCACACAACAGTCCCATTGCTGTAGTGACTAACACAACCTCGCTACCCACTCTTATTGTTAGTTCCTCGCCAGGTGTAGTTTCGCCCTATTCATTATCATCCCTGACAGATGGAAACGCGGCGACCAGTTGGAAGGTGCTGAGCCCGAATGTGTCAATCATAACATTTGAGTATTCGAATGCTCAGGTGTTTAATAAAGTGACACTTACTTCATCCGATGATAATCCATCACGCGACCCCAAGAGCTGGATTGTAAAAGCATCGAACGATACACTTACAGGTTGGACAGTATTAAACTCCCAAACAAATCAAACCTTTGTAACCAGAGAACTGGCCAGAATATATTCGTTTGTGAATAATGATGCCTATAAGTTTTACAGGTTGCATATTATGGAATCAAACTATTCAACTACTTCAACCATGTTGGGCGAATTGGCTTTTGGATCAGATGCGATAGTCATGCCGGCCAACAGTAAGCAGGTTGTGTTGAATGATACAATTAATATAAAAAATGAATCACCTTTTGGTAATGCAAATGTTGCTGATAAACAAATAAAGATCTACAGCTCAGCCAGGACTTTGTTTATACAAAATCCGACAAACAAAAAAGGCGATTTATATCTGTATAATATTTACGGACAGGTTATTTTGAAACAACCTTTTGAAAGTAACACTTCTAAAACTGTACCATTGAATTTTCCTGCAGGATTATACGTGGTAATTGGAGTTTCATCTGCAGAAAAGACAATTAAAAACATTATAATACCCTAATTGTCTATTAATAAAAACGTCGGAATCCAAAAGGTTTCGACGTTTTTTCTTTTCCAACATGTCTGGATTGAATATACTTACTTAAAAATGCGTATCTTTGCAGTCAAATAATATATTTTCAATGAGATTTGACGAACTTCCCCTTTGCGATGCCGTGTTGGACGGATTGCAGGCAATGAATTTTAAAGAAGCCACTCCGGTTCAGGAACAAACCATACCAGTAATACTTCAAAAACGCGATGTAATCGCCTGTGCTCAAACCGGGACAGGAAAGACAGCCGCATTTATCCTGCCACTTTTGCACAACCTGCAGGCAGAGCCACATGCCGAAAATTTTGTAAATGCCATTATCATGGCGCCAACCCGTGAGCTGGCTCAACAAATTGACCAGCAGATGGAAGGTTTCTCCTATTACCTGCCTTTTTCATCGGTGGCCGTATATGGTGGAAATGATTCACAGGCCTGGGATGTACAACGCCGTGGATTACAAAAAGGCGCTGATGTGGTAATTGCTACTCCGGGTCGTTTGCTTTCGCACATTAACCTCTACGACATTGATTTTTCACACGTAAAATACTTTATTCTCGACGAAGCCGATCGTATGCTTGATATGGGTTTCTTCGATGACATTATGCAGGTGGTAAACCGCTTGCCAAAAGATCGTCAGACAATCATGTTCTCAGCCACCATGCCTCCTAAAATCAGGTTGCTGGCCAAAACCATCATGCATGATCCGTTCGAAGTGAAAATTGCCGTATCCCGTCCGCCAGACAGTATCATGCAGACAGCCTATATTTGTAATGAAGGTCAGAAGTTGGGTCTTATCAGGCATTTATTTGTTGAACAGACGGCCAATAAGGTTATTATTTTCTCAGGATCAAAACTAAAAGTAAAAGAATTATTCAAGACATTCCGTCAAATGGGTCTTTCGGTAGGTGAAATGCACTCCGATCTTGATCAGGTACATCGCGATCAAATCATGCACGAATTCCGAAATAACCGTGTTAATATACTGGTAGCTACCGATATTGTGTCACGCGGTATCGATATTGACGACATTTCGTTAATCATTAATTACGATGTGCCTCACGATGCTGAAGATTATGTTCACCGTATCGGCCGTACAGCACGTGCCAGTGCTAAAGGGATGTCTATTACTTTTGTTTCTATAGAAGAACAATATAAATTCAAACAAATAGAAGAATTTCTTGAAAAGGATATCTATAAAATTCCAATGCCGGTGGAACTGGGTGAATCTCCTGAATACAATCCCGAAAAAAATAAACATTTTAAAAAGACTTTTGCCAAAGGAAAAGGATCTTTTCAACGCAATAAGGTCAGAAAGTAATTCTGTATAGGATGCTTTTCGATTAACCTTTAAGGACTGTGATTTATCACGGTCCTTATTTTTTTTTGCGTGTGACACAACATTCTCTTAACTTCCCGTGTTATTTAAAAAAAATAAATACATAGCCTGTTTAATTAAAAAAATTATAATTAATTAGCGACGTTAATTGTTGGAAATGATTGTTGTTCATTTAATTAGACTGAGAATACCATTTACTAAAGGGGATTTATAAAATGACAGGCTTCCCTGATACATCGGGGATCGTTACAAAGTTGTCTGTTATTTTTTTTATTTTTAATAATGCGTTTAATAAAATACTGATAATTTACATACGATCAATTTGTGTGATGCTTGCTTAACTGACTTTTTTAAAAATGTAATAGAGAAATTAATTATATAGTTATTCATTCATTATTTAAAAGTAACAGTATGAAAAGAAATCTTGTAACGTCATTCGTGTTAGTATGTTCGATGGCCATGGCGATGGCTCAATCTGCATCGGACAAGGGTGCATCTGAATTTACTCTGGGTGCTTTTGCCGGTTTTAATATTCCTCAGCTTACCGGGGGAGGTGGCAATCCTTTAAGCGAAAACTGGACCTCACGCCAGGGTGGAGCCTATGGCCTTACGTTGAACTGGAATACCGGTTCACACTTTGCCTGGCGTGCCGATATCCTGTATTCGAGTGAAGGTGGACAGCGAAACGGTATGCAGGCGCTTGCAGGTGCTTCCTTTAATCCGCAAGTCCCTGCCGGAACTTATTTCTATGCAAACTATAACAACGAATCTATTATTAATTATCTGGAAGTGCCCATTATGGCCAAATATTCTTTTTCGTTAAGCAGATCATCCAGACTATATGTTGATTTTGGGCCTTATGTCGGTTTCTTATTGAATGCAAAACAAATAACTGGTGGCTCAAGCATTGTGTATGCCGATGCTGGCGGAACACAACCTGTTTCTATCAACCCGCAAACCGGCCAGCCAATGCAAGTGTCCTTTGATGCCAATACCGACATCACCGATCAAATCAATAAAATAAACTATGGACTTACCGGAGGATTGGGATTTACCCAAAATGTCGGGTTTGGGTGCGTTGTCCTGGATGTCCGCGGAGCCTATGGATTAACAACCATTCAACATAATCCTGAAAACGGGGATAATCATATTGGTAATTTATTGGTTTCCCTGGGGTATTCCGTTCCATTATAAAATTGCAATAATTTGCAGTTTAAATACTTGAATGACCATTTCTGGTTTGAAGTTTGAAATAACAAAACAGTGTTTATAGCAGTCCATTATTTTTGATAAATAATGGACTGCTTTTTTACAATTTAACAATATGTGACTCGTAATGAATGATGTGTTTTATATCATCCAATATTTACGACTCCTTTTTTTTCGTTCGGATATCCTTCTTGCTGAGTTTGATTTTCTCCATCATTCGGACGCACTTCCGAGGGGGTTTCGAGGGGGTTTCGAGGGGGTTGGAAGGGGTGAACCCTCACTGAACCCTCACTGAACTCTCACTGGACCCTCATTGAGCCCCGGACAAATGACGGTCAAATAATTCAGGGGATTAAAAAAAAGGAAAGAACGTTGATGACGGTCTTCAATATTATCAGTCCATTATTTTTTTTTACATCAGGATAATAAATCTTTCCGTAACTTTGCAGGCAATATAATCAATATCAATGACTGATAGCTTTCCATATCCCTGCCTTTCTAAAAAGCAACTTATCGGGCAGATAAACCTTCTGGCATCATCGAATACACCCTTTCTGATTCTAATCGATTATAAAGCCTTACAGGGGTATGTCATACGAATGGATGAACTGGATCCGGACTATATTCAGTTCGGGTTTGAGGATGGAAAGGCAGTAAGCGCTGAGCAAAAAAATGAAAGCGGATTACTTCGCTGGGAAGTTCTACCACTTAGTCTGAAAGAATATAAGCCGAAGTTTGACTACGTGCAGAATCAGATTCATTTGGGCAATTCGTTCCTGGTCAACCTGACACAGCCCACGGAAGTAAAAACCAACCTGTCGTTGCATGAAATTTATTCAAAAAGCTATGCCCGGTACAAATTGTGGATAAAGGATTCCATGCTGGTTCTTTCACCCGAGACGTTTGTACGCATTGAAGGACAAACTATTTCCTCGTACCCAATGAAAGGTACGATCGATGCGAATATCCCTGATGCAGATCAGATTATTTTGAACGATCCCAAGGAAATGGCCGAACATGCCACCATTGTTGATCTGATACGCAATGATCTGAGTCTTGTGGCCGAAAATGTTGAGGTTAAACGTTACCGGTACATTGAAACGCTCAAAACCAATAAGCTGGATTTATTGCAGGTTAGTTCAGAAATAACCGGGCATTTGCCAGATAATTATCTGGAAAGACTGGGTGATATTTTGTTTGAACTGTTACCTGCAGGTTCTATCTGCGGTGCGCCCAAAGCGAAAACCCTTGAAATAATAGAGGATGCCGAAGGCTATGACCGTGGTTATTACACCGGAATATGCGGATATTTTGATGGAAATAATCTGAATTCGGGTGTAATGATCAGGTATATGGAACAAGATGGCACGAAGCTGACTTTTAAGAGCGGAGGCGGTATAACATCACAGAGTGAATTGATCAAAGAATACGAAGAACTAATTCAGAAAATATATGTGCCGATTTATTGAATCCATACAGGTAAACGAAGGTCAGTTTAAGTGTCTCGACCTTCATCAGGAAAGGATAAGGCTGGCAATGGCCGATTATTACCCAACCGTAAAAGCTTTTGATTTGGCTGAGGCTTTAACTAGGTCACCCTTCCCATCCAAAGGTTTCTTTAAATGTCGCGTTGTGTATGATACTGAAATCAGGCTCCTGGAATTTATTCCGTATGTACCGAGGGAGATCCATTCGTTAAGGCTTG
>Ga0302271_10002860_pt1 | contig 15156 bp, 14 predicted proteins | sample III_Bog_N1_1_FD_198767 | JGI IMG/M metagenome (GOLD analysis project Ga0302271, IMG submission 198767) | Peat permafrost microbial communities from Stordalen Mire near Abisko, Sweden - III_Bog_N1_1 | ecosystem: Environmental > Terrestrial > Soil > Wetlands > Peat | place: Sweden: Abisko... | reverse complement strand
ACAAATCAATATTTTCCTTATTTAAAATTTTCATTTTGTTGAAAATAATCTCATCATCCAATTTCTAAGAATCAAAAGAAGTACATCAGATCATGAGGGGGCACTCATACTCCGATTATTAACTTCTAGAATGATACACAACTCAACTCAATTAAAGAAAGGGGAGAGAAAACAATTACATTATTCCTCTATCAGTGAAATTATAAATGAACTCCTTTTTCAAAAATGATATTTATCCAATAAAATGCTACTTTCTCATTCATAAAAACAAACAAGACATAATGATATTCTTTTTCATTCAATATCTGAGTGCAAGGAAAGCAGCGACTCCTCCTCTGACCCAGACTTCTTCAGGCCTATTAGAAGGTAATTCAATGAACATAACAAAATTCGTGCTGTGTCCAGTTGTGCTCAATGTGCCTCTTCTGCTGACGACTTTGTACAACGGACAGTTGTAGATGACTATTAATGGAAGAAAACAAAGTTAATTCACATTTTCAAAAATTCTTTTGATTGATATCTTTCTTCCAATCCCATTTCTTTTTCCAATTCAAATGACTCTTACTTTTCTCTGATTTGCCTCTATCTGGAATAGGAATGAGTTGCATTAGTGGGAGATCTGAGTACAGTTCTTTTGGTTTCGGTTAATTTATGAAAAGCTTCTTGGGATCCCATCTTGCTCCTTCCAGATAGATCCCATAAACATAGCATCCTTCATCTGGTTTCTACCTAACTTTATCAGGTTCAATATCGAGAATCTTGTACTCAAACTCTAATCTATCAATAGCAATGACTTTCTTTCTCGCATAATTCTGCAGAGTCCCTGTCACAAACGCCTAAGGGAAGAAGAAACCTACAGGGAAAAAGGAATAAACAAAATGAGGAAATGTTCAATTTTATGTAATTCATTTTTTTACCTGAAATCCAGAATACTTTGGGTGTGCCATTTTCAATCCAATTATTCAAAAATTTCACTCTTTTGTTAAGATCTTCAACCCATGACATCAGTGGCTACAAGGAAAGATGGCCTTTGTCACTCCAAGCTGTTGGAACTTGATTGTCATGAAGACAATTCGCGACTAACTCTAACTCTTCACTCATTACAACCTACCCAACAAGAGCCTTTTTGACTTGAGTCAAAGTTATTGCCATGACTTCAAGTAATCGATTATACCTAATCAGCTCTTGGACTAAGACAGTATTCATAGATTCATTGTAATCTGTCGGGTATGTCTTGGAAATAGTTTCGATATCCCATACGTTCGGTGTCTAATTCTAAATGAAATTAGCTATTTCTGTGATTTTGTCTTCTCTACTCATGCCTCCTCCGTGATGCTCTCTAGGCTGCAAAGACAACAGAGAATCAAGTAGATCTCTCGTTTCATTCTGCGCATTGGTAATTTCTGCATTGTCATGAAGTCCAAATGCTTCCGGTGCGGGGTTCAATGGCAAACCTTCAATGTATTTGATGTATTCTTCTTGTGTGCTGGCAGGAATTGAGAGATACAACCCACTTTCGGAGAATTTCTAGCCGTCGCGAAGAACGTCTTTGCAGCAATAAACGGTGAGGATGCTTTTGATTAGTCTGATATCTTTGTCATCAGTGACTCTTCCACCGTAATTGATTTCTGCACCAAGATAATTTAGCACTTTGAATGGAATTTCTGCATATTCATCGAGGAGTAATTTCAGCTGTTTCTTGCAGACAGAGAGGTCTTCATTGGTGAATTCATAAGCGATATTCCAGCCTATTGCACCGAATTTCCTTCGATCTTAGATAATAGCGTGGAAAAGACAGAAACCAAAGAGGAGTTTTTTGAATTCATTTGGTTTTTTGCAGTCAGCTAGTTCTTAGTCACTGAGATTCTTGTAACTTCTAAGTAAGTTAGCACGGAGACCTGTAGGCGGTTCTATTGTCATTTTAACACCGTTTTGAAGGACACTTGATGGGAATGTACTGCTTGGAGCGGATGTCAACCTTTATTTGGAAAAATTAAAAATATTAGAAATTTTTAGAAAAAATAAAAAAAATAAGAGAATTCTACCAAAGCCTGAAATCTTTATGCATGGTTTCATCGAATTCTTCACAGAGCCGCTCAAGTTCAGACATCCAACTTGTGGCAAGATGGCAGTTTTAGAGTAGCACCCATCCACCAGCCATTTTACCTTCTAAGATTAATTTTTCAGCTTTTGGACCCTACCCTTGACCAAGGGAGATCATCTTCACCTATGATAAAAGTAATAAAAATTATCTACAAAAAAACAATAAAACTCTGAAAAACAAAGGAACTTTCGGAATCTTTATTTTACTTTTCTTGTCATGTTATTTTCCTCAGCGAATTTGACAAAATCAGAGACTGGATCGGAACCAGGTGAAAGTACGAAAATAAGAGGAGTCATAAGGGTGGAATCCTTGAAGCATTTAGCGAGATCAAAAGTAGGAACGATGATAAATTCCTGGCCTATTTTGTTCTTGATCCAATTCTGTACAGCGGGAATGACTTTGTCAGAACGAATGAACTTCAAGAAGATAATCTTCTCTAAGGGATCGAGCTTATCATCCCACTCACCTGGCAGTTTCAACTAAAAAATACAAAAATAACAATATTTTCCTTCAATTTTGACACAAAAATTCTCCCTTTCTTTCTCTGTATTCCCCCTAAATTATCCCATCCAAAACGATTCTTACCTCATGAGGATTCTAAGCATCATAAATCTCCTTAAACATCTCAGCATTTTCCATGAAATCTTTCTCAATTCCTTAGAATTTCGGCAATCCATTCATCGCATAAAGCTACTTATAAATATCTGACCAGCTGCTTTCTGCAATCCACTATGTAGGATTCTATTTAACTTGAATCTAACCTTACGGTCCAGTCAACAAGAACTACCATTCTTCCAAATCAATCTCATCTTTACTTGAGAGGATTCTCTACGTCAGCAAGAACGAAAAAATCAATTTATGCTTCTCAAACAGCGATCTGCAAACGTTCTCATACAACGAATATGTGAAATATGTGTTCAAGTTATTTAGTCTAATATCCAGCTCCTCACTTGGTTCAGCGTTCTCCACACCCATTTCGAACAGATTAATGAACCACTGCAAAGAATACTAATACATCGGATCGATTGTAGCTAATTCTAAGATGCAGAAAAACAAAATGGACGTTCTAAACGCTACAGGTCTATATCCTTCTCTGGCTTTATCAATTTCAATTTCTGTTTTCTTCGAGTCCTTCACTCTTTAGTTAATTTCCGCAGCGAATTTCTTAGAATTCTACAGTTAGTTTATGAGTGTCTCATCGAGTAAAATATCTGCAATGTCACCTTTCGTCGATGAAAGTGAATATAAAATCTAATCCTCCGTTGCGACGAGATCTCTTTTGTCTTGTGCATTTTTCCTAACAATTTCATTTTTTCTGTTCTCAAGATTAGGGTTTTCTTTTTCGACGATCTTAGCTAACATCTGCTCTTCCAGGCCAAACGGAGTAATAGCGAAGTTAATGATTGTCACCTTCACACTTGTCTCAGGAGAGTAATGAGGATTTCTCAAGTTAGTTGTCATGAAAAACCTAAATCCACTATTGTAATTTAGACGTTTTTCTCCGAATTGAATCAAATATTCATTTCCTGAACGAATGAGTTATTAATTCAACACAGGTTCAAGTGATGGATCAAGTTCCCTTCCAACAGCTTCTACTAGCACCCATTTACCAAATTATAGAGCTTATTCTATGTTTCTCATGAGTGACACATCATTAACTTTCTGAACAACTATGTCACCTTTAACTTCTCTACCAAGGTTCTTTATGTATTTATTAGCTTAATTCTGAGGATCAATCATCAATGGTCTTCTTCTGCTTTTGTCAATTAATATACCATTTTCAATACTCGTCCCATCTTTAGGTAAACCGCAGAGATTCCAAGTTTAGATTTGAACTTCATCACCTAAGTAACTACGCATGGTGATGCCTTCCGTGTGGAGAATCGATAAATCTGTTAGATATTATCTCCAAAGGGTTTCTAATTCAGTTCGGAATGATGCCACGAATGCTCCACTGTATGAAAGCATTGCTGCTGCTATTGCCGAATCACCTGGGTACAATGTGCCTAGATTAATAAAAAGTAGAAAAAATGATAAATATTAGCATTTTTAACATACAAAACACTAACAAAATTATTCACCTATTTCCGATAGTCTTTCAATATCTCTTGACCATCTTTCTTTTTCATCTTTCAGTCCATCAGTTAGCTTTTAAGCTCTTTCTAGCTTCACTTCACATTCTTTGATTTAATTTGTTAGTTTTTCCTGTTTAAAATGAAAATAAAATCATATTTATTATTGGCAAAAGGCATTAATTAGAATAAACTGAATCCAGTTCAAATCAATCATGTCTTTCTCTTCTATTTTAAGATTAATATTCAAGTTTATCTTACTTTCTATTTAATTTTCTCATCAGAGAGTTTTTTTAGATTCATGATTTTCTCATTAATCTTATCCAGCATATCCTTCTTCTATTTCAATTCCGCTGTTTTTTACTCCACAATCGCTTTGACTTCATCTAACTATTTCCTTAATGGCTCCGTTTCAGTGAAAACCTTATTAAAATCATACATTGCTTTGACCCATCCGAACAAATATCCTGTGGCTTTGCTACCACCGTAGGCATCAGCTTCGTTGAATTTCGGGTGACCCATGCATACTTTCTCAAGTTTTTCAATATATTTTGGGTTAATCGCTTCTCTATTGTAGTTCATTAATGTTGAAAGCAATTCTTTAGGATCGTTGAGGAGATACATCTTGGCAGTCAGGAAATAATTCTCTTCTTTCTTGCCGATTTGATCTTTAACTGGGGTTACGATAATCTCACCGACTTTCTTAATGTAATCTGTGTTCATAATAACAACACCAGCGAGGGTGATTTTCACAGCTTCAGGTGGAGTACCCAGTGATTTAACTTCTACGAGATGTTCTTTCTTGAGCTCACTGACTTTTATGAGTGTTGCAGCTAGGGAATTATTTGCTTCAGCCACAGCTGCTTCTGCTTTTTATGCAAGTTCTAATGCTTCCTTTTCTTGTTTTTTCGCTTCAAGCTCTTCTTACGCGACTATCCGCTGAGTCTCATCAGCTTCTTTTTACTCCACTGCTAAATTCTCCATCATTTTCTCAGTCTGCGCTGAAGCAATCTCAAGTTCTGGTCGCATCTTCGTTAATGTAATTTTCATCTCTTCAACTGCTAAATTAGCACCAGCTAGTTTATCAAGCCCACTCTTCAAACGCTAGATCTACTCCGCTAATCCTTTGTTCTTGCTATCTAAAATCTACTTGTAGAGATTCAGAAGTTCTAAGAAACTTGTTGGTGTGACATAATTATGTCGTTTGAGTTCTTTTAGATATTTGATAGATATCTTCTCGACTGATTTATGTGCGTTTTTAAACATATTCACGAGATTCTATGTGCTCCCTTTGATTTTCAAGTCTTCTTCATAGTCGATTAGTTATCCTAATCCAACTCCAAGTAGTGCTTCTTCAGGCCATTCTGTGAACCAATCGATTGTCGAGCAAGACACCAACGAAGGGAACATCCTCAGCCTCGTTGTGAACGCGTCACCGATAGGGCTCATTGCTATGACAATATGGATGTTCTTTTTGACTCTGATGAGGTATTATGTGAAGATATTCATTTTATTGGGTTGCAATCCTTTCTTGATGCAATCCATTTTGCATGCTGCTAGAATGTCTTCCATGTCTTTTTCTTGGTAGATATTCGTGACATCGCCGGAGTTCAGAATATTATTGATGTCTTCGAGCATTTACTCGTTGATGATTTGCGTATCGACGAATAAGAACGTAATCGGCTTGTTCTCAACACCCGCCATCATTAACGCTTTCTTTACATCGTCTCGCCATGATCTCATGTTGTAGTTTTTTATGACTTCAATCTAGAAAAGTTTGTAGTTGGATAGGAAAGTTGCCATACGAGCGAGACTCTAACGTCCACTGCCACCGATACCAAAGAGCAATGCGTTGCCTTAAGGCTAACGGATGATTCGAGCTATCCTTGCGATGTGCTCACAAGCGTCTAAAAACATAACGAGTTTCATGGAAGATCTTGGGCCATTTATCACAAATGTGTTATCGGTGTTGTATTCTTCTTGGAAGTAGTCCATCTATTGGGGAGAAAAAGGAAAAGATTAAAAAGAGATGAAACTCTCTATCTCTCATAGTTTCGGTGTTACTTTGTTGATGAATTCTGAGAGATCATCAATTGGAGAATACACTCTTGGCTCAGCTTCCTAAAAAAAAGAATTAGCACCATTACCATAATTGCATATTTCTCTCTCTCTTATTCTTACTCTTCCTTAGAGGAAATCTGCGAAAATGACTCTCTCCGTGGTGACTACTTCTTCTTTTGTAATCTCAAACTTCTCGAAGAACCCTGTTAAAATGTTTATTAGATATTCTCTGTCTGAGTCAGTTGTCAGACGGTCATGGAAGACTCTCATATTTTCATGGAACCAGAGTCTAACAATCACAGGAATCCCTGTGCAGGTCTTAGGAGAAGCTGAACACATCCCCTGGAATACTTTGCTGATGTCTCGCATGTTGAAAGTGTAATGGCTCTTCGATGGAGTTGGCAAAAGCTCAGATTTTACCTTTAAAAAAAACACAGCATTACAGCAAAAAGAAACAAAAGAACACTTTTTACTTTGTAGTAAACATCTATGACGGAGTCAACAAGTATTGGTATCATATCTCTAATCTAATCCACATATTTCTTGAAGAAATGCTTAACTAAACTCTAATATAACTATGTAATAATCAGCTTTTCTAACTCCGGATATGCCAGCAAGTTAAAATGTCTCGTGCATCTCGCTGTAATGGACGATCTACCACCTCCAGGAGGACCCATCGCAGCTAATAATATTATATCTTAGAACTTCATGAACACCAAATCTCTCCTATTATACCAGCCTCCATGATCTAAAAATTATCTGAGCAATTCAATTGGTGGTTATGCACCAAAAGTCTCTTTCTTCGGCATGTTTAAATCATCCACAAAGATAATGCACTTCTTCCCAATGGGTGGACCATAGATACCTTTTCTTCGTTTGTCCATTTTGGAGTCAATCGTGTCTTATGTTTAGTTCGCACTGGTTTGCGCGGAGAATGTTAACGCTACATATTAGTATTCCTCACCAAGTTAAGATGTCAGCAGAGAATAGCAATTCTACGATTTACCTGTGCCTGTTGGTCCAGGACACATAACATGATGACCTTGCGATAATAATAACTTCTTGAGATAAATGTTTCTCGTGGAATCATTAGTGGGGATCATTATCTCGTGGAATTGCAGTTTCGAGCTGATTTCGAATGTCGAGAATAAAACTGACCAATCTTCGAAGATTTTCTTTTCTTTGTTCCACATGAAATTATACACAGATCCATCTCCTGGGATGGCAACGGTGCTAGCGGAAGAGAGGATTTAGCGGAAATAAATGGAGAACTTCTCACGACTTTCTGCGTCGCAAGTTGCCATCACAGACCATATCAAAGCGAAGATAAACAGTTCGTCGATCATACTCTGCAAGTTATCTATTTCTTCAGAGGGAATCTATTACGAAAAACGTAATTAATTCGTTAAGAAAATGCATAATATATTCTTATTTTTGTTACTCTTTTAAACTCTGTTTCTGCGTATTCTGAGAAATAGCATTAAATGATTCTCTAGAGTGACTAAGTTAAATTATTATCTCCTGAAGTGACTATTTCCTTGCAGTGCTTGCGGAGAAAGTTAATTGAAGGTTCCAGTAACTTTTCGAAAAGAATCGTTAATCGCTCTAGAATCTTAGGACGTTTTCTGATGTTTCCAGGAATCGCCAATAGCCAGGAATCAACTAATGGCTACAAACCTAGAGAAATTGGCTCCATGTAGACCATTCCACATCTGCTGACTGTAGCGGGGGATGCCACTGCGAGATCTTCTACTTCAAACATCATAGTCATATGAGGTGTTAGAGTTAGAATCTAACCACTTGAAATATCAAAAAATAGTTAGAAAATCATATTGTAAATTAAGAAATTAGAAAGTCATTCATTATCAATAATCTAATTCATTCTTGTACCTATTCAAGCACAGTTTCTTATTATCATCTAAGACTGTATTCATAGATTCGATCCAAATTGCATCAACTGGCCCATCGAATAGCACCCAATGTTTATCAGAAGATTAATCCTTCACTGTCTCACGAATTATATAAGCTAATATACCATCTGTCCACTCGTGCGTCTGTTCGTTAAATTACCCATAGAGTTACCCCATAGTTATCGATTTAGGGTTGAGAATATGTGTAAAAACCTTATAAAATCCTTTATCACTGAGATTTGTTAGACTTTTCTAGAGTACACAGTAATTAGATGTTTTACCACCTCCTGTTGGTCCCACGAGCATCAACCCATGTCGGACTTAGATTGTATCATACAACTACAAGACTTTCTCAATAAACGGTTTGACTGGCTGTAGATTGAAAGTAGGGTCCTTGCAAACTTACGATAGCATCCCAGTTAAATCTCCATATTCATATTTAGGTCGTTGAATCCCTGGGAAAAGATCGCTAATGATGTTCTCAAACAACGGAATATCGTCTTTGAGGAATTTAGGTACATTCACATCTCGAAGTGCTCGAAGTAACAATTATTCTTCGTCCATGTTTTGCTCAGAACTTTTCAGTAACCCAGCTGCGTTGATAACTGATCTAACTGCTCGCATACCATAATCGTAGTGATCTTAAGATGAAAGCTGCTCAGAGGATAGTTTGAAAGTTACAACCATTTTCAATGCTAATTCTCTGCCTTTTTTAAATCCAAAACTGTAGAGCATGATTTCTCCAATCATGGCATAATCAGGCACCATCATTGCTACTGATCTAAATAGAGCTTTGAGATTGTCAGGTAGCTCTGTACGCCCTGCATAACCACTTTAAATTTAAAAGTAGAAAAAAAGACAAATTAAAATAACCAATAAGATAAACCCCTCATTTTTTTTCTTACGGATTCATGGTGATGAACACAGAGAAAGTTGGTAGAATCTTAATATTCGAGCCTTCAAATTCAATCATCGCAATACCCTTATCTTTCGCACCGAACAGCTACAACAACTGCTATGCTATGACACTCAACACTTCAATATTAATTCTATTAAACTCATCGAAGCAGCACCACGCACCAGCACTAGCTAACCCTTTAAAGAACTTCCCGACCATAATGTAATCCATACTGTCACTGCAGTTAAATACCACACATTGTTTAGCTAATGCTTTAGCTAGATCTTTGGTAGATTCTGTTTTTCCAGTTCCTGCTGGTCCAGCTGGTGCACCACCGAGATTGAGCTTCAAAGCACCCATCAATGTCATGTAGCATTTGTCTGTTAGAGGTGTTATCACAAGCCTTAAAGTATTCCCCAAGTATTCATAGCCATAAGGGAAATCAGTTTGAACACATTTCACACGAATATCTTCATATTCTAAATAATATCTAAGCTATGAAATCCACTCAAAAGCGGATACATCTCTGACATTTTCATTTTTTATCCTTTAAACGACATCCTTAGCATGAACATCAATGACAATAAGCGCATTAATTGTGACTTATTGCATTTTTGTAAGCTTTGTGCAGACTAATTCAACTAAATCATTAAGTTGATCTTTTAATTTATCGAAATATCCAGAAATACCTACTTTATCTTCTTAACCTTCGTTGAGAATCGCTTATTCGACTTCAGATGTCCAGTGAACTTACGAACCATTTAAAACGCATTAACCAGGATGGCTAACACACCAAAGAGGTCGCTTGATTTTTGTGTAATCTTCAATAGCATTATTCAACGCTTTTCTTACCGATCTTTTCATCATATTTTCCACATCGCCCATCCATTCTTCGACATTTTTCCTATTTGGATCAACGAACTTTTCAAATGGAACTCGTTCGTTTTCAGCTGAGAACATCGCATGAATTTTCTTCTACTCGTCGAATTCTATTTTATGGACATTCTCAAAGACTTTTTTAAGATGTGGCTGCACAGCTGTTGGCTCTTTTGTCTACGAGAGAATTTCCAGTAATTCATCATTCGACAGGAAATAGAATCTTGCGAATTTTTCTCGTTTTTTCTCGAGATAATTATTCAATTCTTTCTAAATAATATCTAAATTTTTATTCGATTCCTTCAGCTTATCGTACAACCCTTCTTCAGTGCATACTTTCTTCACGTTCATAATATGCTTAGCTTAAGTTACACTCGCCTTCCAAGTCGAATCGATTGTCCTAAATTTCTTTGTTTCAGCAGGCAACTATTTTGCAATATCTTGACTGTCAAAAATAGGCTAAAGATACATCCATTATCCTTAGAATTTCGCCCATTCTTCGAGCACATCAGACATAGTAGTCAGCTATTTATCCCATTCTAGAATTCTATCTTCGAATTACTTCTTATAAGGTGAGAAAACCAAAGATTGTGTTTAAACTATGTGTTCGTCTAAAATCAACGAAATATCATCATACCCTCTGATAATATTTGTGTTTTTATATGGCAGCAACTAAAAGTTTATGTCTTCCCATGATAGCTCCATAGAATCTAGCAGGGTTTAAATCTAATACTCTTTTCCAGCTCTTTCACCGATTTGCACGATCTCATCGACATGCTTCATCAATCCCATCTCTAGAATCCTCTCGAAAGTGAATCCATCTCCTTTTTTCTCTACTTTTTTCCCCATGACATTCGAAATATCCTTCCAATGTCGCTCTTCTAATCCTTGTTTTCTAAGCGCTACGAGCAATGGCACTTTCGGCTTGAATTCATCCATTTCAGCTTTAATTTTCAGCGCTATCTCTTAAACCTAATGTAGTTCTTTTTCTTTCATGGTTCTCGCTATTCCAGCTAAGGTTCTCACACCGTCTTCTACAAACTTATCCACTTCCTCTGCATTCACCTTATCTAAGTCATCAAACATCCATTTTTGAAATCCACTCAGCCAGAAATCAGCAATCTTCCAAAGATTATTATATGGTGTGAACTCCTTCTGCATATGCGGTAACTTCCCGTATTCCGTGAGCTCATTTCCAAATAAATGTTCCCTAGCGTTGAACTTCCTTGATTCCTCTTAAATTTACGTCAACGATTCCTATATCTCATGTACCATTTTAGCCATTTCCACATGGTTCTTTAAATCAACATAACTACTGAATCCCATAATAGTCTATTCTAAATTTTCATAATTCTATTTAAATTCATCCTATTATTCCTTCATTTCCTCTGAGAATTTCTACTGTAATTTATCTATCTTCCCTTCTCTTTCGGCGATTAGCTACAAGATATCTCTTGGACCAGCAAACACATTCCATCGCTTGTTCATCTCATCTGGAGTGAATTTATAGTTAAAACCTTCCATGATCTTGTACACATCGAACACCTTATTCATGTCAGATTTTAACTTCTCTAACTCGATTGGCAGATTAGAAATGTATTCTTTCAGCTCAACTAGCTTCTCGATATTCGCAGGGTCTTCATTTAGCCGACCTTTAATCAGCGAGAATTAATTAAAAATATTCGTTGTGCCTTCTCTAGTTCTTTTCCCAATAACCATCTTGAGATTCTTCGACAAATCAGATAACTTTTCCTCTAAGCATGCGATAACCTCCGAGCAATTAATCGAAAAGCAACTGACATGCACAGTCTCAGGGATATCTTCTCGCAATTATTTTTTCTTCCTTTCGACTTCAGATATTTCGTCATTTATCGATTCAATATCTCTGGGGTTTTCTTCTAACTCCATAGCACGGCAGTATTCCTCAGGCGTTGATTTCAATATCGGAATGTATTTGTCAAACGCTTTTAAGTAATTTCCGAGAGGAATCGTGGATTCTTTTACTTTTTATGATAACTCTTCAGCCATTTCCCAGATCCATTTGTTTTCATCGGGGATTTTCCTAGGTCGAGCATCAGGATCAGGGTCAACTGGCTTTTCACGTGGTTTCTATGGAGTTTTGATGTAAGTTTCTAAGATCTGTCCTTTGTAGAGATTTGATGCGATTTTAGGTTCTAAATCAGGAATTTTAGCGAGTTCTTCAAGGGCTTTATCGAAAACATGCAGGACGACATTCACGAAGACTTCAGGGTTCTTAGGAGAGAAAATGAAACTTTCATCGTTGGATGTTTTTAAATCTAATTAGAACAGTGCCATAAGTTGTTTTTTCTCGGGAATGTCATCTGGGAATTCATTTATCACTGAACTTGTAGAGTTCACAGTGACTTTTTTTGGAATAAATTGCAAGATCATGTCGCGGTAGTTGTAGTAATTCTTCTAGACTAAAGTTGTCACTGTATCCTGTGTAATGTCAAAAATGGAAAGAAAATCAGTCAGAGAAAAGATTTATGGATGGGAATAACAGATCAGGAGAAAGAGTATGAATATAAATGCCATAATAAAGGGTTTTACTTGCATCATGAGCCTGATGACTGTGAGGAACTTTTTGAGTTTACCAAAATCATATGTGATTCGTTCATTTTCTTTCATGTTAAACCACCCCTTGCCGACATCTGCAAACTGCGTCTTAATGATCTTCACCATACCCTCGATCCAAGTACCTTTAAACAACATCAACCATTAGTTATTTAACACTTTAAGAATGTTAGTTTTTCAATTATCTTTACCTCTTAGTTAATACACCAGCGATGACGTAAACGACTCTTATAAATGCTTGAACTAATCTAAATGCATGGGTTCATCGATTTACAAATGGAAAATCGGTAGATCATTGATTTTATTGCATTCCACTCTGATTTCTTGCAGTGCCTTGATAACCTCCTTCTTGATGTACAGCGACGCAAAGCAGAAACTTTTAAATGTATCATTGAAATCCTTCGGCTCAATAAACGTAATTTCTCTATTCGACGAAACATTCATTTCCTTGACTCCTTTGTTTCTTTCTAACTCAACTGTTCCCAAGTATCTGACATCCTTAGGTTTTTCTTTAGGAGGTAATTTTAAATGCTTCGGAAAATACTCCGAATCATATGAATTCTCCAGAAACTAATCGAAGATAATTTTGTTCATTGTTCTGCTGAAATCAAGGTTCACATCAGCAATCAGCGCGGTAGTATCAAGATCTTCGATTTTTGTAGTTTTAGCTAAATCAGCAATTCTTTTCTTTTGTTCGGTATCAAGTTCACTGAGATCTTGTACTGGCATGTTGTCGATGTAATAATTATATCGAATTATGCTATCAGTATAGACTCTTTGTTAGAAAGCATTAGCTACTCTTAGCACGTATCTTCTAGGATCTTCAGCATCGAAACATACATAGAGTCTATGTAATTCAAATTCACAGTCATCTTAGCCGATTTTAGTAGATCTATATCCTCTGTATTTATTTGTTTCTTTAGTGAATCCTACGATTTCAACTCTCTCATACTCCCACAGATTAGTTTCAGTGCTTTTAAATAAGGCTCTTCCCCGTAAAGGATGGAAATCATTTTCTTCTTCATCGCCCTTCGTTCGATCCAGCCTAAATTGAGCAACAAACAAAAAAATTGTTTATAAAAATTGCAAGTAATCATGAAATATATTGTCTGTTTACCACTCAAGCTGTGAATTCTCATCGAAAGTTGAATCATCAAAGAGTTCTAAGGACAGCCATTCACATTAGCTATCGATTCTATTGAAATCTACCTTCAGGAACTGCATTAACTCCTCAAGTTAATATGACATGTATTCCTTTTTCTTTCTATCAATTGCGACTTTTCGTGGCACCAAACCAGGAATCGGATCGTAAGGCTCCATGACCTAAATGAAAGCACATGAAAATTATCAATATTTTCTTCCTTTTTATATATTTTTCTGTTATTTCCTTCTTCCACTCCAATTTTTTCTTACTTTAGGATTCACAGACGAGACTATTTTCGCGTTGTCTCTGATTGTTTTTCTTTATTCATTGCGCGATAGAAGACGTGATCTCAGTAAATCTCTTTCATCTGAGTGACTTACTCCTGTTTTAGGTCTCTGTCCTTACCTCGATGATAATCTTATCAGTGAAATCGCTTTAGGTAATTGTGCCTACTGGACAGTTGTGTAGATTTATTTCTCTGGTCCTCCCTGGACTTTACGAGGCTGCCAAAAAAACAACATCGATTAGCAAAACGAAGAATCTCTCAAATGATACAATTAATAAGTTTATCATTTTATTAAAGGATATTCTTTCTCACATCAATTTTGCTGGCATTTTCAGGATCGATAACTTCAGAGTAGATACCCCTCTACCTACGGATGTTAGGATTGACGGCCATAGAGAAACTGTTGTTCTTTCCTTTTTACTATATTCTCTCTCTCTCCTTTTATTATTCCTTAATAGCTGCTTTTTCGGGATAATATAAATCTTTTTAAAGTGGATAAATGAAGCTGGCTATTTATCTTATTTTTCTTTTCTCCCCTCCTCGCAAAAAAAAGTTACTTATTTATTGATTTCCTTCATTGATCAATCAACTATTTTTCCTTATTTTGAAGGACTATACACCCGCTCAACCACTGGACGAATAATGATAGAAAGGAAAAAATAACAATAATTTGAATAATTTAAGACATTTATTATGGATATTTTAAATGTATTTTTTAAATGTTTTGTTTAGTATTTTCCTTTATTTTAAGCAATGTTTGGTATTCTTAGCTTTAGGTTATCCAACTTATAATTAAGAAATTAAGCCACCGAAGATTAAGAGATAAGAAACTTAAGACGGTTTCAAAATATGATAATTCATACCCATAAATTAATAGACATAAAAATATACAGAAAAAAAATCTGCCTTATTTTTGTTTTAAATATCTGATTCAAATCATATTGTACTTTCTTAAAGTAGTAAAATTATCCTACAATTTAATTAAAATCTGTGTTTTGAAGATAATTCTTATGGAAGTTTCACTTAGAAACCTAATTAATATTTTGAATTTCCTCTTCCTCAACTGTGAAACCTACAGTGATTGCAGCTGTTATTTTATTTATCCAAAAGCAGATAATAATAAAATATTGATTTTTTGAAAGCCAAAAAAACTCCAAAATATTAGGGGTTGGGGTTGGGGTTGGGGTTGGGGTTGGGGTTGGGGTTGGGG
>Ga0302271_10002859_pt1 | contig 15156 bp, 6 predicted proteins | sample III_Bog_N1_1_FD_198767 | JGI IMG/M metagenome (GOLD analysis project Ga0302271, IMG submission 198767) | Peat permafrost microbial communities from Stordalen Mire near Abisko, Sweden - III_Bog_N1_1 | ecosystem: Environmental > Terrestrial > Soil > Wetlands > Peat | place: Sweden: Abisko... | reverse complement strand
GTACTGAGAAAGGGCAAGAATCTTTAAAGAAGAAAAGACTTAAATAGTAATGTATCGATGAAATTGGTGATGATGGCTGTGGAGAATATGAGGATAACAAAGCAAAAGCAAAAGAAGAAGAAGAAGAGCAAAAGCCAAGAGAGTTCTCCAACGAAGTGGAAACACATTAAGGGAAAAAACTTTCTTCAATAAATCCTTCATCAGAATTTAAACATTCCTTGTAGCCGAATACTTTAATTGATAAGAAAAATTGCGGATGTTCCTGGAGTTTTGAGATAGAGACTGATAAAAGACCAGATTCAGAATTAGAAGAATAATAGAATTAGCTTTAGTTTAATGAGAGCTGCTTAGACAGTGAGGAGGATAATTCTGATTGTGATTATGATGAGAGGGTTATCACAGAATTACCAAAAAAACAAATGTTACCTTAAGATTCATCCAAAATAAAAAAACAAGGAGAAGAAGAAGGATAAGGTGAAAACAGTGATGACGACTGTTAAATTCTAGCAGCTAACGAGAGTCTGGCAAACATTTTCGATTAAGCTCGGCACAAAGGGAGAAAAAGGTTACAAAGAATCTTTTTCTAATAAGAATTTTCCCTTAATTTTTTATTTCTCTTAGTCTTATTTCTTTTTTTTTAGTCTTATTTCTTTTTTTTAATTTGGTTTCAAAAGACGAGACATTCAAGATTCATCGGAAGAGAATATTCTAAATATAAATATGGGAATTTCGTTAGAGAATCAGGAATAACACGAGCAAATATAAATATTCCCCGAAAAACAATTAAAATAAGAATAGAATACATCTCAGAAATATTCAGTAAAATATGAATAATTGGAATAATCAAGGTCTTCCCCTTATTATGAGCTGCCAATCTTCTAAACAAGCACTTAACAGAGTATGCTTATTAACGAAGCAAATTAAGAGAAAAGATAAGAGTATTGGAACAAGAAGAAATAGTATTTTGCTTGTGCAACTGGGTCAAACCTTAAAAATAGTAATCTCATTATCACTCAAGAACTCGACAAATTACTGAAGATTTACTAACAAGAGAAGGATATTGGGAGGTCAATTGCATATCGAAAGGCCCTCAGCATAATTAGAACTCTGCCATTTGAAATCACATCAAAAGAGCAAATCAAGAATATCCCAGGGATAGGAACCAAAATTAAGGGTAAGATTGCGGAGATTGTTAAGACAGGGAATTGTCAGAAAGCTTAGGCTTTAAGCACTGATGAGAGGAATAAAGTTATTGAGATGCTGTCCGCTGTATGGGGAATTGGACCTTCTACAGCAGCTAGTCTTTATTAGTATGGAATACGATCAATTTAGTAGCTAAGAGAAAACAAATAGATGCTGAATCGAAATCAATAAATCGGTTTGAGATACTATGAAGAGATATTATAGAAGATGCCGAGAGATGAAGCAACTGAGATAGTTGAGAAAGTTAAATAAGGTAACAAAAATATGATGGATGTAGTTAGTTGTTGGGTTTTTATTTTTCTTAAAATTTATGGCTTTTTTTGCTAGCTTTAAAAGATCTTTATTCACCAGAAGATTTCAGTAAACTCGAGGTGACAGGTTGCGGATCATATAGAAGAGGTAATTTTATGATCAAAAATTCTTTGTTTTTTGTGATCTCAAACTTTAAATAACGTACTAAAAAAGGCAAAGAGACTTGCGGAGATGTTGACATTCTGCTCAGCTGGAAAGATGGCTAGGAAACCAAACCAAAAGGGCTTATGCAGAATTTACTCAAATAACTAACAGAATAAGATTTCTTAAAAGAAAACCTAGCGATGCCGCATGTGAATTCTTATGGAATGGAATAATACATGGGATTATGTAAAACTCGAACTTTACACAGGAGAATAGACATCAAGTACTATCCGATCGAACTCTACGGCTATGCTTTATTGTATTTTACTGGGAGTGATTATTTCAACAGGAGTATGCGACTTTTTGCAAGGAAAAAAGGATATTCGTTATCAGATCATGGATTGTTCAGAGTTACGAGGTTAGCTAAGAATAATAAAATAACTTCACCTTTTTCAATTAAATGTTACAACGAATAAGCAGTGTTCGCAGCGTTGGAACTTGAATATAAAACGCCGGAATAACGGAATGTATGAAGAAGAGATTATGATCATAATTTGAATTAATAAAAAGTATTGGAATTTCTATTTTAAAAATTCTTCAAAAATACAATACAAAAGCTAGAGAATTCTTGTTGATTTCAATGAGGGAGAAAATATTAAATCCTTTATCTTTTTTGACTAAAATCATATGCTAGGCATATTCTAATTGCATTTTATCAAATCAATTTAATAATTAATAAGAATATTTTTGTTTGTTTTTCATCAAACTTAAATAAAACCGACAGAACATCAGTTGTGTTCATCAAACTTTTCATCCTTTTCATCCTGTTAAGGACAGTCGTGAAGACCTTTGCAGAGTGAACATTCCTAAGGACACGAGACGCATTCATTGCAACTGGAAGCACTGTTGCAAGCAGAACAACTATGAGGACATGATCGACAACTGCCATTCTGCAAGAATGTACCAGGCTGGCAGATAATGTAGTTGAATTGCTTATTGCAATCCAGGCATTTATAGATAGAACACGATGTGCAAATTCCTTGGTAAGAATAATAGCCGTAGCTGCATTTTAAGCAGGTTTTCGAGTCCAGACACGAGATTCAATTATCAAGACATTAACCAAATCTTTTTTCTCTTACATTTCAAAAAGGCAAGATACAAATAAATATATCTTCAAAATTTCTGTCAATGGTTAGTGTCGAACTAAAGATCAGATAAGATGTTTGTTCTATTTTTGGTTATCTGTTTCTATTCTATTTGATCGAACGAAATATTTATTAATTATTAACTATCAACTTTAACAAACTATCAAACAGCAAATAAAATCTATTATTTATTCATAAGCTTTGAATTATTTGTATTTTGCAATAAACCAGCAAAAGATGATGGGAAAAAAACTAGACACAAGATCAAAACCATCCTTGAAGGTAATGGTAGTCATAGAGAGCAATATAATCAAGTAATATGACATATTGTTATTCTTTTTTAATTATTATTATTCCAATTTAATATTTGAATATTATGAAAGGTTTTAAATGAACTCTTTATGATTTTAATCAAAATATTCATGTAAAACAACGATTTAATTGTTATTAGCAACTATGTGCATAATTGTTAGCAATTAGTTCTATTAAAGAAGCTGCGGGTATTTTTCATTATTGCCGTAGAATTACTAATCTTGCCATATTTTTCTAAAGCAATTATCTTTATAATCGAAGCACATATTGCCATTACTCACTGCGGAATTCGAAAAAACAAATCTTCATAAAAATTAACTTTTAAATACTTAAAAAGCAAAGACAAAGATCATTTGCTTTTTCACGTTCAACTGTACTACAGAAATCGTGCGCTATCAGAGTTAAGGATTTAAGAGTAGACAGCTTTGAAATATTAAGGAATATTTTCTTGAATCCAGTTTCTTTTATGGCGCATTCTGAGATATTTAAAGTTAGACTCTTGAGTTTAGTCTATTTTATGAGCATTTCAGTAAAATAAATGGGCCCCTCCTCTCCTAATTAATTTCCTAATAGATCAAGAGACAAACTCGTTATGTTGGAGAGCTTCTGAATGCAGTTTGAAATAGAAACTACTCCGTTTAAAGTAATCGACGAATATTAAAGATACAACTAGAAATTCTCAAGATCATTGAGTTAAGAAACAGCGGAAGATAAATCTTGAACATTCTACTCGCTGATGGTGCCTTTGCTGAGCTGCAGGGTTAATGATCTGAGCTGTTTGAGCTTGGAGATGGCAAAAGCTAGATATTATATCCCCTTCTCTCTAAAATTGTTATCTTGTAAGTTTAATGCTAAATTTTTGAGATTAGTAAGAGAAGAAATAGAATTAGACAGATAATTCATTCTTGAGGCGCTTAATTCTTGATAAACCCAAGTAAATGTGAAACTCTCAAGCTTGGTGAGTTTATTTATTCCTTTCGTAATATTCTCTACAGCTTTGTCTTTGAAGTCTCCTTGAAAAAAAAGAGTTAGATTTGAAAGTCCATTGATCTTAGATAAAGCAGCGTTGATTCTCTCTGTGTCAAGAATCGTTTATTTTCCCTCTGCGATCTTTAAATTCCCCCCTGCGATCTTTAAATTTAAGCTCTGAAGGAGACTGAGATTAGATAAAGAATCAGCGAACTAGCTGCTTATTCCTGTATCAGTATGATTGCCATCTACGATAAGCAAAGTGAGATTCTAGATGCAAGGGAGACTCTCTAACGCAGCCCCTAGATAGTTGAGAGACACCTACGTAAGAGCGTTGAACTTCAGGTTTAGATGGAGTGACTCTAAGTGTTTGAGCTTAGACAGCGCAGATGAGAGAGTCTTAACACCTGGATCTTATATTTTATTACTCGAGAGATTCAATGAGAGATTCGCCAGTTTCTGGAGCTTCTCAAGTGCTTCTGAGATATCAAGAACTTAGTTATCTCCTATGAGATTCAGTTCAAGATTCAAGTTGAGATATTCCAGATCTAGATTTTCAGAAAGCCTATCTGAAAGAAGTTTAACTTATTTAGTTTCAAGTCCTGCATCTTTTAAGTTGAGTGTGAGAGTTTAGAACTTAAACTTGTTTTCTAAAGGCCCGAAAGCAGCCTTCATTATCGCATCTACGGATATCATTCTTATCCCAAAATCTCGAAATATCATATTTTGTTTTGTTAGTTTGCTTTATCAGCTTTCCGTTTTGGCTCCTTTTTATTATTCAAAGAAAAAAGTGCCCTACCTTTATCCATAACAGATTAGAGTAATTTTCTTCTAGCACTCTTTTGTGTATTTTCTTATCTTAAGAGAGTAGCCGAGAGCTACACCTTGCCAGATTTTAAAAGCACAGTGATTTCTTCTTTTCACTTCATTAAATTCTTGTGAAAGTTTTTTATCCTAGTAATTCTGTATCTATTTGTTTAAGATTAAAGAAAGACCTCAGAAAGAATCTTTTTCGCTTTTCACGAGTAGAAACTAATCTCAAAGTATTAGTTTTTTTCTGATCGTCTTTTTTGTGTCTATTATTGAAATTAACAAAAAATAAAAAATATTTTCTCAAATACTAACATGTTTCAGCACTTTGTTAGATTTAAAATTTTAACTATATGAATACACACTGCTTAAGCATGTTAAAATCTAAGATTGTGCTGCTTTATAAGTTAGTTTTGATTGATAAACAACATTTTTTATTTGTGGAGTTATTATTCTGAATTGTAAGATGAAAAGATATTTTACTACTGGAGACAGCCAGAATCACTAATCTTTCTTCTCAAAAATTAAATAAAATTGACGATCAGCAAAGAGATTAGGTGGGGAGGGTGGGGGAAGATAAGAAATAAAAGAAAACTTTGGGTGTATAAATCCTACCTCCAGATATCCAAAATTTAGAAAAATAATAATTAAATAAAATTATTTATCGAAAAAAAAAATCAACAACAAATCTTCTTATTACAAATGTTCGGCGGTGGTCAAGGCGGTTTCCCTCCCTAAGGTGATTTCCCTCCTCAAGGTGGTTTCCCTCATCATCAAATTCATCAAGGTGGTTTCCCTATATAGCCTCAGATCTTTGCCAATGTGATCATTAGATCTCACACTAACCCAAATCAAATTTTGTTTGTCTCCAACGATCAACATAGAGCTTACAATTCAGATTACGATGTGAGAACTCACACCAGTAATGAAGAAAGAAACAAATTCACTATCGAGCACTTAGGCAATGGATCTTGCAAAATCAAGCACCAAGCTTCTGGCTTTTACGTCTTCGCCGCTGACGATGGTAGCAGAAAATTCGGTAGCGACTACGATGTTAGAGCTCACAACAGCTAAGAACAAAGAAATATTGTTACTTTCGTGAAGTCTCAACATCAAGGTGTCTTTTCTATCAAATTGTCCAATGAATAGTAGTTCATCTTCTGCTCCAACGACGGTATCAATGGATACGGACAAGATTTCGATGTGAGAACTCACCCCAACTAGGAAAATAGAAACTTGTGGAAAGTTGAAGGATTCAATTTCTGAAGAACGTTATTTGCTGAAGAAATACTACAATGAAGGCAATGAGATATTTGTACAATGATTGAAGATTTTTAGTTCTCAAATAATGCATATTCCCTTAATGTTTCACATTAAATATTTTCAATAAAAAGAAATCTCATATTATGTAAGTAAAATCTGAGACTAATTATTTTTTAGTCAGAAGATTTATATTTTCTTTTATTTTTTCCATTATAAACAAGAAAAAAACATGCTTTGGCAATGCCACAATATGGCTTATTTATTATTGGAGAAATTCGAAAACTGCAATCTGCTGGGATTGCTAGATTAAATGAGAAAAATTTAACAGTACAATAAAATAAGTGACATAAAATACTATTAGCTTAATAAAATAAATGCTAATATCTCATAAAGTACGATTTTTTCAAGAAAAATATTTATTTTAGGAAAAGAAAAATTGCAGACGCTTTTTACCTGCTTAACTGATGCTGGAATTAAGAAAACAGCATATGATAATTAACAAAAACTGCTTAATAGAATTTTAGATAAAGGTGAAAAGTAATACTCCATAAATAAAATAAATTGCTTAAAACCTTAGCAAAAATCATCAATAGAAAACCTACCAAAATCTAGTAGCAAAGAAGCATAAAAAACAGATTAAAATTACATGCAAATTCATATGAAATATAATCTTACATAGGCCCAAGCTACGTTCTAACTCTGCAGTTACGAGGTTAGCTAAGAATAATAAAATAACTTCACCTTTTTCAATTAAATGTTACAATGAATAAGCAGTGTTCGCAGCGTTGGAACTTGAATACAAAACACCGGAATAACGGAATGTATGAAGAAGATTTTATGAGCGTAATTTGAATTAATAAAAAGTATTGGAATTTCTGTTTTAAAAAATCTTCAAAAATACAATAAAAAAGCTAGTGAATTCTTGTTGATTTCTATGAGAGAGAAAATATTAAATCCTTTGTTTTTTTGACTAAAAGCATATGTATGCTAGGCATATTCTAATTGCATTTTATCAAATCAATTAATAAGAATATTTTTGTTTGTTTTTCATCAAAACTTAAATAAAACCGACAGAGCATGAACACAAGCAATTCAATTGTTTTCATCAACCTTTTCATCTTGCAAAGGACAGTCGTGAAGACCTTTGCAGAGTGGACATTCCTAAGGACACGTGGTGCAAGTCCTATTATCGAGATAATACCCGGAGACGCATTCACTGCAACTGGAAGCACTGTTGCAAGCAGAACAACTATGAGGACATGATCGACAACTGCCATTCTGCAAGAACGTACCAGGCTGGCAGATAATGCAGTTGAATTGCCTGTTGCAATCCAGGCACTTATTGATAGAACAAGGTGTGCAAATTCCTTGGTAAGAATAATAGCCGTAGCTGCATTTTAAGCAGGTTTTCGAGTCCAGACACGAGACACAATTATCAGGACATTCAGAGCAGATTCCTGAGGAATTAAAGTAGTTTGAGTCACATCGAGTGCATTCTGAAGTAGAAGTGCAGTCTAAGCAGTTTTCAGGACAAGCGACACATCTGTTTTCTCTAAGAGAAAGATGATGTCCTGATAAGCAATTCTTGCAGTTTGAGCTATCTGAACACTCGTAGCAATTCTCAGAGCATGGGAGGCATTCCCCTGAAGATAAATAGTACCCGATTTGGCATTCCTTGCACTTTTTGTTCTCAAAGCATTCCAAGCAATTGTCTTTCTTGCAACCTTAGCACCTTCCATACTAGGACAGATGCAAGGAAGGCTCACATTGAACGCAAGTTTCTAAGTCTTTACATTTCAAGCAACCTTCGGGACATGGCTAGCATCGTTCATTGTTTAAGTAAAAGCCAGGAAAGCAGTCAGAACATTTCGTTAAATTATCTGCCAAACAATATTTGCAATTCCGAACATTTTCAGGGCAGACAGCAGCAAAAACACTCAAGGATAGAAGGGACAAGATGATTAGTTTCATTGATTGTTTGATTAGTGATTAGTTATCTGTGTTTATTATTTGTTTTGTAATATTTATTATTGTTATTTAGTAAAAGATCAACAACTTAAATAGCAGCTTCTCGATCAGATAAAATGAGAATAGTTTGATTAATCTTAATTTTTGCAATTGGGAGATCCCCCATCTCCCTGTCGAGCAAAATGGTTCTAAGTCACATCAGAGAAATTTTCATTAGTTGTCCTAAACAAAGTAGTCCCTCCCATCCCCCATTTACAGAAACAAGGTGAGCATCCTTAGAAAATCGCCATAAATTTTTTCAAATAAGACAATAAACAATTCTCATTTTCTCAAATGGCAATTTCAGAAGACAAAAACTGCTCTCATTTTATTAATAGAAAATAACAAAATCTGACTGTGCTTAGAAAGTCAAACTCAAGAATAGATAACACTTTGATACTATTCTTGATTGTTTGTTTCTAGTTTTCCTTTTAAGAGAACGTGTCATTCAAGCTGAGATTTTCCATAAATAGCTAGTACAATCAAAGAAGAAGGACAACTTTGGGTTTTCTACTAGCTATGAATTGAATAAAGGACATAACATAACTGCTGCCTTAAATGATGAAGATCACATCAACGAACACTTGAAAGCCATCAATCATAACTAATATTATGTAAAAGGGAAATAACTGTTTTCAATGTGTTTAGACAAAGATCAAAGTACGAATAAAGTTTAAAGAATTTAATTAAAGTATTGAATGAATAAATAAAGTTGCTTTTAAATGGCAACTTCAGGCAACACAATAAATGATTTCTCTCTCATTCTTTGAATATATTTTCCCTTCCAGAAATTAAATCTCATAATAGGTTTTATTAAAGAAAATTTTCCTCCCCTCCCCCCATTTTTCAAAAAAAAATTTAAAAAACTCATATTAGCATTTTTTCTATTATCCCATTTTGGAAGCACAACAGCACAAGCAACACCAAGGGATGCATTTTGTTTTAAGTTTGAACTGCTTTGTGTCTTTTTCAGCATTTTTATGCAATCACTAATCTTACTAACTTTTACTAAAATAATTGTATTAACGATGTATTCTCATCTTACCATGATAAACTGCTATTTTAGGAAAAACTAATTTTAACGAAAACAAGACTATGAATCCTTTAAAAGCAAGAGCAAAGTTCACTAGCTTTTCTTTGTTCAATTCTCCTATCCATATCATGGACCCTCAGAGTTAATGATTTAAGACTCGACAGCTTAGAAATGTTAATGAAAATATCTTTGAATCCGCTTTCTGTTATGCCACATTGGGAAATATTTAAAGTTAAATTCTTCAGCTAAGTTTAGTTTATTAGGTTTTCTGTAATATAAATGAACCCTTTATCACCAAAACAGTTTCCTTCCAGATCAAGAGATAGATTAGATAAGTTCAAGAGTTGTTAAATGCAGGTGGAAATCGAAATAGCTCCGTTAAAGGACATTTATGAGAACTAAACAGATAACTAGAAATTAGTTAAATCATGGAGCTAAGAGACAGCGGAAGATAAATCTTGAAACCCCATCTCACTGATCAAGTTGTAGTTGAGTTGCAAGAATAACTAGCTAATTTGTTTAAGTTTGGAAAGACAGGAAGAGAGAGATTTAAATCCCTCTTCTCCAATTTCGTTTTTTTGAAAATTTAATGCAAGAATTTTTAGATTAATCAGAGAAGAAAATGATTAAGATATTTTTTACATTAGTCCAGTGCTTATTCGTTGAAAAACCCAAGTTAATGAAAAGCTCTCGAGCTTGGAAAGTTTCGATATTCCTTAAGTGATGTGCTCAATAGCCTTGCCTATGAAGTCTCCTTGAAAAAACAAAGTTAAATTTGAGAGCCCATGTGACTTGGATAAAGCAGCTTTGATTCTCTCAGCGTCAAGAATAGCTAAATTTCCCCCTGCGATCTTTAAATTTAAGCTCTGTAGGATACTTAAATTAGATAAAGAATCAGAGAACTAGTTGGTTATTCCTGTTTCAATATGATTGCCATCTACGATAAGTAAAGTGAGATTCTAGAGGCTAGGGAGACTCTCTAATGCAGCCCCTAGATAGTTGAGAGACACCTACGTAAGAGCGTTGAACTTCAGGTTTAAATGCAGTGACTCTAAGTGTTTGAGCTTAGACAGCGCAGATGAGAGAGTCTTAACACCTGGATCTTATATTTTATTACTTGAGAGATTCAATTAGAGACTGTAAAGTTTCTGAAGCTTCTCAAGTGCTTCTGAGAAATAGAGGACTTAGTGATCGCCTATGGAATTCAGTTCAAGATTCAAGTTTAGATATTCCAGATTTAGATTTTCAGAAAGCCTATCTGAAAGCAGTTTAACTTATTTACTATCAATTTCTGCATCCTTTAAGTTGAGTGTGAGAGTTTAGAACTTAAACTTGTTTTCTTTATGCCATGAAGGCCCAAAAGCAGCCTTTAGTTTTGCATCTCTTCTCCAAGTTTGAAATGGCATATTTTTGTTATGTTAGCTTGCTTTTTCAGCTTTTTTCTTTTTGGTTATTTTTTTAATTATTTCTCTAAAGGAGCTCAAGAGTTGGTCTGTTTAACCTTTTTCTTATTAAATTTCAAATATAACTTCTAATCTTAATTTTTTTCAAGCAAACCTCAATAAATCTGATTACTTAGTTGTTACATTTATTCTAGATTCCTTTTCAGTGGAAAAACTTTCAATATTATGTTTATTGAAAAATATGCATTTTTCACCCTAATAATCATGCCGATAGAAAATAGTTTTTGTTGAACAAAACAGTTAAAGATTTGAAAGGAAGAAATCTAAAATAATAATTTTGATTATCTGAAAATGCTAAAGAAGGAGTTTAGTTGTTTCAAGTGATGAAGATCCTTTGAAATCAAGCTCAAATCAAGCACAGAAACAAATACAACATAACCTGAAAATATGTAAAGTCTCAAGATTATTAATGATAACAAGACTCTAAAATATATGGCTATCTTCTTTGATTTGACATAAATACTTTGATTCTTTTTAGTTGTATACTTCAAAGAATACTTAGAATGAATGGTTTGTAACTTTAAAAAATGAGGAATAGTAAGTTATCTCATACTGATTCTTGCCTTCTTTGCTCGAAAAGAAGTGGTAAAGTACTATCTAACTGAGTGAAATCCTTCTTTCTCATGTAAACAACACTCGCAACCAATCCAAACAGTGAGAGAGCTACTTAGACAATAGAGAATCCGAGACTGAGTTAATCCAGAGCGCTCGCAAGGAGATAAAATAGAGAGTAAAACACAAAGACAAATGCTAAGCTGATGCCTCTGATAGCACATCGAGGATGCAATAAAAATATAATAATTTCGTGGATTAGGGCGTATGTGATAAGCCATATTATCCCTTAAGTCAGTTTCAAAAGAAAATTCAAAATAGACTCAAATGAAAAGTCATCTTCGTTTCTCATAGAAGTATACTTAATATCTCTATCGAGAAGAATCACTTCAAGAATTCTCACAATCGATGCCACTGCAAGGATTTAAAGAGAAATCTACACTGCTTTATAAGAATTAGCCACTAGCATCTTGCTAGAATTTATGTATCTTATAGTAGTGTATCCTACTCCTATCGTGATCAAAAACTATGCTATTGTCTTGCAATTTGAAACAGTAGACTATGCCATGATTGTTAAGCCTACAAATTAGCTTAGAAACCCAGAAATACCAGAAATAATATATAAGTAGATAGTATCAACATTAAGTAGTTTTCTGGAGAGTCTAACAAATGAGAAAAACATTCCTTAAGTTATTCTGAACTATCGATATTGTCTACAAGTGTTCTTAGTCTTTTCCATTGCTGCGTAGGTCTTTAAGAGCACAAACATAGAAGCAGCATTAAGTAACAGGTAAAAACAAATCCCAGAGAGAAAAAAGTACTTCTTTGCTTCGCTAATTTGATCTTATGTCTCAAATAGTTAATTGATGATAATATTGATAATCACAGCTAAAATAACAGAATTCATTGACCCAAAGACTTCAAGTTTAAAGGCGTTGTTTAAGCGTGTCGAAAACTCACCCGACGATTCATAAAGAATGCAGGTAAAGTTTATTATACTAATTGGGACCAAACTATTGTAGAAGAAGAGTCCAGTGAGTTTAAGATGGAATGCGTCGGTAAGACAGGCGATGATTAGGAGTATCTAGTGCAAAAAATTGACACAAGTAATGTATTTCCATGTAGCTTGAATGGAAAATACATCAATGAAGAGTCCACTAATTACACTGAAGAATAAGAAAAACGATGAGCTGATTATTTGGTTAAAAGCACTCGTTTATTCTTGTTCGTTAAATAGGAGGGATTTGGAGAGTTAATAGGAAAACCTCAAAGAAAAGAAAGAAGCCACACAACCTAGCAGGATTACCCGATCATATTTCTTTTTCATGTTGAATTCTTCAAGTTCAAGCACATCGCCAAGGTAAGGTTAAAAGAGAATTCTCTAGTCAAGCTAAGAAAACTTGATTTATTTGAGTTGTTACTTTTTGTTGTTAACATGGGTAACGCTGCTGTAGGTAGAAATGGCACCGTTACGGTTGCATTTATTGTTTTCGTCGCTGTAGATGTCTTTATTTTTGTTATTGTCCATACAGTTGTGAATTATTTTTAATTTCTCTGACAAAATGATTAACTTTGTTTTTGGATCTTCGTTGCTTATCTGAGGGAATCCTTTTGTTGCTTTAATAATTTACCCTAATAATTTGATGAATTGATGTTTCTTAAGTATCGAAATAAAGATTATCAGGAATTAACCTAGCGTAATCTAATCATGATTTTAAGGCTTTCTTATGATTTTTTAATATAGCAAATAAAAAAGGATAAAACAATTATTCGTTATCAGGAAAATAAAGAAAGGCTTTCTTTTTTCTCAGGAGAATTTTATTGTAATGAACTTTCATAATCACATGTTTTGTTAAGGGATTCTCTGTAAATGAAGTTTAGAATTAACTTTACTAATATTTTAAATTAATAATTCTAGAGAGTAAACAGATATTTTCCCACAATAAATAAACATTCCTGAACTTTGATCTCTCCAAAATTCGGTATCAAAAATAAAAGAATATTGGTATTTAAATCATATGTCTGCTGTTTTAACTGTTAATTAACTCTCAAGTATTGTTATTAACTCTAAAATAAAATCCTTCTAACAGATCTGTTTCTCTTATTTTATGTTATTGTGTAGACTCAGTGTGTTGTTACAAGCATTCATATTGTTTTTGATGGTGCAATTTCTTCTGAGAGATTAAAATACAATAACTGATAAGGCTGAGTGGGGGTTAAATATTCTAAGTTCTAGATATTGTTTCTACGTTTTTATTATATTTTAACTTCCTTTTCAACAATTTTTTTTAATTTCAGCTCCTTTTTTAAGGGTTAATAAGAGGTTATTTATCATAATGTTAAAAGGGATATTTTCCAGTTTTATTAATAAGATATGACTAGAAATCGAGAATATTCATGAGTAGTTTAATGATAGATATTTTACCTTTTTTTTACAAGTAAGATTCCTTTAGCTTATTTATCAGTTCAAGAAAAACTCTTTTTCATTTACCGAAAGAGAGAAGATAATATGAAAGAGAAGACATAAGAAGAAAAAAATATAATGGCAATTCTAGATATAAACGAGAGTTTCTTTGTAAAATTGATGAAGATACATCAATTATTTTTACTAAAATATAGTTAAGAATGACAACAAGAAAAATATAGAAAATAGTATGGATAAATGTAAAAATAGCTGTTTAATCATATTTAGCAGCTTTTTTATGGGAGTAAATAGGAAAAAGTGCAATTAACTTAGTAGACATCGAGCCTTCAATTTGAAAGTTGAGAAAAAATGAAGGTAAATTAGTGATTTTTTAAAAGCATATTATTAAAAATAATTATCTCATTTGGATCCTTGCTTTATTTGCTAGTAAAGGAGTGGCAAAGTAATATCTAGCTGAGTGAAATCCTTCTTTGCCATGTAGGCAACACTCGCAATCACTCCAAACAATGAGAGAACTACTTAGACAATAGCGAATCCGAGACTGAGCTAATCCATAGTGCTCGCAAGGAGATAAAATAGAGAGTAAAACACAAAGACAAATGCTAAGCTGATGCCTCTGATAGCACATCGAGGATGCAGTAAAAATATTATAATTTCGTGGATTAGGGCGTATGTGATAAGCCAGATTGTGCCTTAAGTTAATTTTAAGAGAAAATTCAAAATAGACTCAAATGAAAAGTCATCATAGATCCCATTTTTATCTAGAAAAATCACCTCAAGAACCCTCACAATAGTTGCAGCTGTGAGGATTTTAAGGGAAAATGATACTGTTTTATAGGAATTAGTCACAAGTGCCTGGCTTGAGTTCACGTATCTTATTGTAGAGTAGCCTATTAACATCGAGATTAAAAAAGATGCTATTGTCTTGCAGTTAGAAACAGTAGATTATGATACTAACGTAGCATTTATGAATTAGCTTAGAAACCCAGAAATACCAGAAATAATATATAAGTAGATAGTATCAACATTAAGTAGTTTTCTGGAGAGTCTAACAAATGAGAAAAACATTCCTTAAGTTATTCTGAACTATCGATATTGTCTGCAAGTGTTCTTAGTCTTTTCCATAGCTGCGTAAGTCTTTAAGAGCACGAACATAGAAGCAGCGTTTAGCAACAAGCAAAAACAAATCCCAGAGAGAAATAGGTACTTTTTTGCTTCACTAATTTGATCTTATGTCTCAAAAAGCTAATTGATCATAATATTGATAATCACAGTGAAAACAACAAAACTCATTGATCCGAAGACTTCAAGTTTAAAAGCGTTGTTTAAGCGTGTCGAAAACTCACCTGAAGATTCATAAAGAATGCAGGTAAAGTTAATAATACAAACTGGGATCAAACTGCGGTAAATGAAAATTGCAGTGAGTTTCAGATGAGATGCGCCAGTGAGAAATCCAAGAACTAAAAATATCTATGATATACAGTTAACAGAAGAGAAGTATTTCCATGTAGCTTGGATGGTAAATACATCTATGAAGAGGCCACTGATTACACTGAAGAATAAAAAGAAAGACGAGCT
>Ga0302271_10002856_pt1 | contig 15161 bp, 13 predicted proteins | sample III_Bog_N1_1_FD_198767 | JGI IMG/M metagenome (GOLD analysis project Ga0302271, IMG submission 198767) | Peat permafrost microbial communities from Stordalen Mire near Abisko, Sweden - III_Bog_N1_1 | ecosystem: Environmental > Terrestrial > Soil > Wetlands > Peat | place: Sweden: Abisko... | reverse complement strand
GCACTTATTATGAGTATATTACGGAATAAATTGACACATCTTGACGGATTGGTTACAATAAACTTGTTTTTTGTCCATCACGCAACATATTATTTTCCAATCGTTATTCCTTAGTAAGGTTTAGTAAATATGTTCCTCCCCGTTGCAGAAATTCGCCCTCAATGATCATTTTTCTGCGGTCGAGACGCCCCCTGTAACTTGCAGATGCGACACTTATCCGGAATGATATTGAATCATTGACGATCAAAAGATCTGAGATCGGTATACCAGTTACGTTCTGATCAGGACTGTCGAGATAAGGATCCAGTGTTCCATTGGTTAGTTTAAGATTCAGTACAAATTTAACTGTAGATCCAGCCTGAGTGAGCGGACCCGCCCATGTTCCTGTATACACAGTATCAATATGTGTTTTGACAATCACTCGTCCCCCCCCTTTCCGCCACCCTTTTCTGGTAAGAGCCAGGGAAAATGAATCCCTTTCTACACTACCGAATTTATCATTAAGGACCTCCAGAAATAATGCGGTTGTAGCTTTGCCGGATTTTAAAAAACAGGCATAGAGGGACTTTATAAATTCTCTCATTTTAGCATCACCAAACCTCACTCTAAAATCATTAAGCAATATAGCAGGCTTGTAGTACCGGTTCAGCTCCCGGTCAGGCGAATCTGCTTTTGTATTCAGTATTGAATTAATTCCAGGAGTGCTGGCTACAATTTCATTGTACTCCTTTAGCAGCATGTCTGAAAATTTTACTCCGATAATTTCTTCTGAAATCAGTAAGGCAGAATATTCAGCCAATCCTTCATTTATCCAGTCGTCCGGACTATTTGAATCAGCCAAGCTCCAATAATGGGAAATTTCATGGGCATTCAGTCTGAAATCCCTTGCCTGTCCGAAATCAAAGCCTCTCTGTTCAATGGCATAATATTCCGAGACAAGTACTAATGGAGAGCGGGCATACCCACCTGCTACCCGGGGAGAGTATACAACACGCACCAGATTCTGCGATCCGGACGATCCATATAATTCAGATAGCTTTATTATAGCATTTAACAGATAATTTTTCATCGAATCAACATAAGTTAGAGGTAGTCGGCTGAAATATATCTCAACTGACTTTCCGTCCTTATTTATCGACGATTTTTTAAAGCCTGGAGCAGCAATCACTGAGATACCATAACAAGGTTCAGAGGAATCCCATATGGTCAGAGTCTGTAATTTCCCTGGCTTGCGGTCCAAAAGATTCATATTAGTAACCGTCACATACCCTGAAGGCACATTGATGTTAAGTTTATAAAGGCAGAAAGGGCATTTCAGCATCCTCGGGTACCATATTATCTGATCAGACAGCTCAACAAGCCCCGATTTAATCAGATTAATGGAACTTACAGTTTTAGGGAAAGAGTCAAAAATGATCTTTCCTGAGTACTCAATAGTTATATTGTTGGGTAATCCGGCACCCGGTGAAATACTGTATAGATTATCAAATGGAGAAAATGAATTTCTGATAAATGGAACTTCTCTTCCGTCGGAATATATTTTTCCGATATTTAAGCTTTTTGTTAAAAGAAAGGATAATCCTGCAGGGTATTTAATTTCAGCTTTGCCGGTAATTCGGCTCCGGTCAGGTTCGACCGACACATATAGATGACATTCCTGATTAGAAAGAACCTGTCCGCTGCAGGGTAAACTAATCACTGATACAAAAATTGCGGTTGATAATGATATAAATATTCTTTTCGTCATGCTATTCAAGCCTGAAGTTGTTCTTTCTTCCTGATTTTTCGGAAATAAGAAATAAACAGAATAGGAATTAATATTATAAAAAATAACAAGGCCAGTGACGAAAATGTGTTCAGCGATGGTCCGTATTTTACAAGCCACTGAATTTCAGATGCCTGGACTGTTGGCAGCTTACTAAAGTTTAAAACGAGCATTGTGTCAGCAATATAGTGCATTACAACAGGCGCAAAAAAGGTGTATTCCAGAGCCAGCCATGAAAATCCCATTCCAAGGAATAAGGTGTCAAAAAACCGGATTAATCCGTGTCCGGGAATATGATAAAGCCCACATAGCAGAGAGGGTACAATACAATAAATCCATATCCCCGCTAATGTTCTTTTTTTGGTGACATATTTTTCTATTCCCAATAGAATCAGTAAAGGGATCCCTCGGAAAACGATCTCTTCCCAAACAGGATTATGCCATAATGAAAAGATTGCTGAATTGGCTTTACCTGAAAGGTCAGGGAGCCCTATTTCATGCATTCCAAATGCAATCGTTAAGAAAGATTTAATAACTCCGGAACAGACGAATAGGATTATAGTTATCATGATTATTCTGCCAAGCGTTTTATTCTTCAGCATGTACAGTATACCTGCAACATAAGAAGTAAAAATCAAGCCTGTAACAAACCAGACATATAGCCTTATCTTAATCTCCATGTCTGATCCTGGCCAATAAAACAGCAGAACCGGAGCGATCTTCTGAAAATATCCCGTATTTAAAAACTGCCCTAATGTAGCGATCAGAGGAAAGATAAGGATTATCGTTCCTGCAATCATTAAAAGGTTATTTTCGTGGAAACTATTTATAGTTCTGGCAAACAGCGATATTCTGTCAGGTTTCATATTTATTATGTTTAAAAAAATATCGGTCGGGATTAAAAAATACTGACAGATTGAAATCATTGCATCTGTCAGTATTTTATTTCTGTCTATTCGTATTTAAGTGACTTGGCAGGATTAACGGTTGCTGCCTTAAGGACTCTATAGCTGATTGTTATCACGGCTATGAAAAGGGCGACGAGCATGCCTGCGAAAAAGCTGAACACTCCCAGGTTTATCTTATAATAGAAATTTTCCAACCATTTCTGAGCTATGAAATAGATTAATGGCCATGCAATCAGGGATGAAATTGTTACAAGAGTTACGATCTCCTTCGATATTTCAACATATATTCCAAAAATTGAAGACCCCATAGCCTTCCTTACTCCTATCTCCTTAGTCCGTTGTTCAACAGTGAATGAAGTTAATCCGAAAAGACCCAGCGATGCAATAAATATTGCCAGAATTGAGAAGATCACTGCCATTTTTGCATTTTGCCTTTCCTGAACGTACATCTGTTCAAAGTCAGCATCCACAAAATAGTATTGCAATGGGGCGTTGCCTACATATTCCTTCCATGTTCTTTCAATTTCACTAATAGTCTTTGAATAATTCTGAGCTGTCAGTTTTACCGTTAAGTATCCCCATAAAAAACCATCAGTTTGGAAGCACAGGATATAAGGATTAATCGGATTTCTCAGCGATTCAAAATTGAAATTTTTCACAACCCCTATCACAGGTATAAGTTTACGTGATCCTGCGTCTCCGGGTTGTACAAATCTGGTTTTTTCAGGATCAGTAATCCCGAATTTCTTAACTACGCTCTCATTGATAATACATGCATCCTTGTCTGTAGAAAATTCTTCTTTAAAGGATCTGCCAGATTCAAGTTTCATTCCATAGGTGTCAAGGTAATTATAGTCCACCCAGTTGGTCACCATCAGGAAAGATTCATCCTTTCTGCCATCTATCCCGTAACCATTTGTATTATTAACACGTCCCGGTACTGCCGTTGAACTTGAAATATTTACGACGCCTGAAATCTTCTTTACAGACTCTTTGAATGATTTAATTTTAGGTCCCAGAGCCTCTGCCCTGTTTATCACGATTAGCTGCTCCTTGCTGAACCCCACATCTTTATTTAGCATATATTTTATCTGCCTGTACATCACCATAGTACATACGATCAACAGAATAGAAACGGCAAACTGAAATACTACCAGAACTCTTCTGAGCCGGCCATTTTTCATACTGTTTTTAACACTTCCTTTAAGTACTTCATAGGGGTTGAAAGAGGAAAGGAAGAATGCCGGATAACTACCAGAGAGAAGCCCTGTTACTACCGAGAATAAGATAAGGACAGGAATAGTATACCAGTTATCAATTAAATTCAGTTTCAGGTGTGCACCAAGCAGATTATTGAAATAAGGAAGTGTAATTTTTATGAATATCAAAGCAATAATCAGAGAGATGAATGAAAGGATAAATGATTCCGAAAGGAATTGCGTTATCAGCATCCCTCTTGTTGATCCTCCAATTTTTTTAATACCTACCTCCTTAGCTCTTTTTGCAGCCTGGGCAGTGGAAAGGTTCATAAAATTAATTGCTGCTATAATTACAATGAGCACTGCAATAGCACCGAATATCATTAGATATTTAGGATCGGAAGCTGCTTTAAACTCCTGCTGAATCGATGGATCCAGATGGGCATCCTTAATACTCTGAAGGAAAAATCTGTATTTATTGCCTTGTTTGTTAAAGTCAGTGGCTTTGAAACCCATGTATTTTTCAATCTCAGGACCGACATATTTAAGAACCATTGCCGGAAGTTTAGCGTCAATGGTTTTAGAGTTAGTGTTAGGTTTTAAAAGGAAGTAGGTACTAAAACTGTTACTCAACCAGATAGGATTGTTAGCCCTCGGGTTAGTAAGAAATGAAGAAAGCATACTAGCCTCAAAATGCGTATTGCCCGGAGTGTCAGCCATTATACCTGTGACGATATATCTTACAGTGTCTGACCCTATTTTAATTGGTTTATCTATTGGATTCTCAGTACCGAATATTCTCTTAGCTGTTGACTCTGACAATACCACTTTATGAGGAGCATTCAGAAGTGTCTTTGCATCACCTTTCAGGACGGGTATAGTAAAGAAATTAAAGAAAGAAGAATCTGCTTCAATAAGATGTTCATCTGTGAATGACTGTCCGTTGTACTCTACTACAGACGGACCTACTTTTGTCATTCTGCAAAAATCTTCAATCTCAGGGAATTCTTTCAACATTGTGGAACCCATAATAGCTGGAGATGTTGCGAAAGTAATTTCCTGTCCTCCGATTTTTCCATTCAGTATGACCCTGTAAATCCTGTCTTTCTTGACGTTATATCTGTCGTAACTGTACTCGTTCATAACATAAAGTGCAATGAGCAAACTACAGGTTATGCCAATTGATAATCCCAGAATATTAATAATGATGTAAGCACGTTGTCTTTTAAAAGATCTTAAACTGTGCTTGATTAAATTGTTTAACATACTTTTTGTTTTGTTAGGTTTATTATATCGTTTTAGCAGAATCCTTTTCTACAATTTTTAAGCGGATTCCTTTAAATAGACGTAATAAAATCCATTGTGCTGCAACGGACAGATCAATCTATTGAAATTATATTATACAGAACTGAAATTTAATTCTCCAGCCCGACCACGCGATTTTTGTATAGATTCTTATATCTGTATAATATGGGTATTCCGATCCCTTTCCAGTAACTCTCTGAATCGCATTCGATAAGCTGCATATGTATATGTGGCCTCTCGGTATATCCCGAATTACCCGCTTCAGCGAGCCAATCACCCTGCAAAATATTCTGGCCATTCACAACCCTTATACTTCCATGTTTCAGGTGCCCAAGCAGAAGAAATATATTCCCGTTTTTAATTACAATTGTATTTCCAGAATTGTATGGATATCCGCCACTATAGGGGATATTATCAGGTATATTATTTTCAAACTTAATCACAACGCCGCTCAAGGGACTGAAAACTTTTTCTCCAAATATCGGGTAATCTTCATTCCGGGGAGGAAAGAATTTTTGATTTTTATTATTAATCTTAACTATATCAGTCGCATATAGCATAGAATAATGGGTCTTATTCTGTCGATGTATAAGAGAATAAAAATGATAATTCATCAATCTGCTTATTTTGGAATTTCCTCCGTCGGTAATAAGATACGTTCCGGTACTGAATGGAAATATTATCTCCATTGACTTTCTGAATTTCCAAAAAATGACTGTAAGAATCCTGCCCAAAAGGAACATAAGGAAAACCTGCAAGATTATAAGAAGTAGAATTAAGATTGGATTTGGATCAGTCACAGGCTGGTCAGCAAACTTCGTGACTGCCGTTGCCAGTATAAGCAGTTCAATTAAAAATGAATAAATTATCTTGAATTTCAATCCGAGAAACTCCCAGTAACCGGAGAGAAACAGTATTATAAGTAGTGTCTGGCATATAAGAATCGGCAAAAATGATGCACTATTAATGAGCAGAGATAAGAATATCGAAAATGGAAGGAGAATGAGATGACTTGAGACAAGTTTGACTATCAGGATGGTTCTTTCTTTCATATTCATGATTTTTTCAATATGTAATATTAAAAAAAAACGGATTATCAAAGTTCATCTTCAGGTAATCCTGTTGCGAAATAAAGGAAGCTTGAGCTAAAATTATTGTTACTTTGCATAACATATAAAAATGAGATGAAAGATAAGGTCTATTCGATGCAGTCGAGAAAGGTAGTTGTGGTAGGCGCCGGAGCTGTTGGGGCCACTTATTGTTATGCACTTGCGCAGAGCGGACTCGCTGATGAGATTGTACTTACTGACAAGAATGAGGATCTCATGAAGGGACAGGTACTGGACCTTGGACACGGACAAACTTTTTTTCCAACAGTTGCAATACGGTCAGGAACTATAGAAGATTGTTCTGATGCGCAGGTAGTTGTTATCACAGCTGGTGCTGCTCAGAAGCCGGGAGAAACCAGATTGGAGCTGATAAAAAAAAATGCAGCAATTACAGGCAGTATCGCAGAGGAAATTGCAAAATCAGGATGCAAGGGGGTTATGATAATTGTGAGTAACCCTGTAGATGTTCTCACATATGTGGCGCTTAAGAGATCGGGATGGGACAAGGGCAGGGTTATAGGATCAGGAACTGTTCTGGACAGTTCGCGATTCAGACATCTTCTGAGCAAACATTGCGGCGTTGATGTTCATAATGTACATGCCTATATTCTGGGTGAACATGGCGACAGTGAGTTTGCAGCCTGGTCGATGACAAATATTGCAGGTATTAACATCGACGATTACTGTCCTATCTGCAATCAATGTGATGACTGGAAGCATCTGAAACAGATGATTGAACAGCAGGTACGCGATTCGGCATACCATATCATTAACTATAAGGGGTCCACTCAGTTTGCAGTGGGACTAGCACTGGTAAGGATCACAGCAGCAATCCTCAGAAGCGAGAGTAGTATTCTATCTGTCTCAACGCTGGTGGAATCAGATTTTGGATTAAAAGATGTTTGTCTGAGTGTACCATGCATGGTTTCCGAAGGTGGTATTATCAGAATTATAGAGAGTCCTCTTACTGAACAGGAACTTGCGTCACTTTCCCGCTCGGCAAGTGTTCTGCGGAAAGCGCTTGATTCCATCTGAATCACCGTATTGCTTAGGAATCAACACTTTCGTACAATCGCAGCTTGTTCCTGAGATATTGTATCTCATTCTCCATCGAATCTATACGTTCAAGTAAATAATTTATAGTTTCTATACCCTCGAGATTAATATCCAGATCATAATAAAGGCGTATAAACTTTTCTACCTGCCTTAGCTGTTCCACTTCCATAAAGCCCGAATTCCTGACCTTTTTTATCTCGATCAGACCACTATCCTTAAGAGAGTTAATAAAAGAAACCTCAATCTTATGACTGGCACAAAACTCATCAATTGCAACCAGGTATTTTGCTTCCATATTTAATATTTTTAAATTATGCTTCTGATAGTTTCCTGAATAATTCACGCTGTTCTTCTGTAAGGTTTGTCGGGATTTTAATGTTATAAGTTATGTATAAGTCCCCAAACTGTCCTTCGCTTTTGTATATGGGAAACCCTTTATCTTTCAGTTTGACTTTACTGCCATTCTGGGTTTCAGGTTTAACCTTAAGCTTTACTTTCCCATTTAATGTATTAATAGTGAGGTCGCCCCCCAGAACTGCCTTATATAAATCAAGGTCAACAGATGTGAACAGATCATTTCCAAGTCTTTTAAAATCAGATTGATTAGCAATTGAAAAAGTTATATATAAATCGCCATCAGGGCCACCATTGATTCCCTTACCTCCATGGCTGGCTATTTTTATAGTCTGGCCGTTTTCAATACCTGCGGGAATGGTAATTCTTATTTTTTTACCGTCCACATTCAGCGTTCGCTTATGGGTGGTAAAAGCTTCTGTCAGACTGAGTTGTATTTCCGCATTAAAATCCTCTCCTCTGAATTTTGCCTGTCGTCTTCTTCCCTGGCCGGGAGAGGTTCCTCCGAAAAGCGATTCAAAAAAATCCGAAAAATCTTCTCCTGATTGTTGCTGGGTATACCTTGTGCCACCTGATCCTGAACTTTGCTGCTGATATTCCTGCTGCTTTTCAAACTGTTCTGAATGTTGCCAATCCTTACCGTAGTGATCATACTTTTTCCGTTTATCAGTGTCACTCAATACCTCATTAGCTTCATTTATCTGCTGGAACTTTCTTTTTGCCTCTTTATCATTCGGATTAAGATCCGGATGAAATTTTCGTGCCAGCTTCCTGTATGCACTTTTTATCTCTTTAGGTGTTGCAGTTTTATCAATACCCAATAGTTTGTAATAATCTACGAAATCCATTTAATAGTCTGGTTGTGAGAAAAAGTTATTTATGTTTTAATCTGGTTTGAAATATCTATCTATACACAGCAACAAGATAATCAATGAATAGTTTTATTTGCTTATTATTTAAAATAAATAATTGGATAAAGGATTTAAAAGTTTATCAGGTCATGCTGAATTAAGAAAAAAAAAGCCGGATTCTGTGAAATCACAAGAATCCGGCCAAGCATGGAGGAAGGTTTCAAAAATTATAAATGATCATTTATATTCAAACGAAACATTTCCGTTTTTGGTCACTGGATATCCCATAGCGTTGTAATCATAAGTATTAACTGTTGTCTGCACGTTATCAGCGCCATGCCCAACCGACATATGAATTGTATAGATTTCCTTGACGATATTGTTCTGATTTGTTTTGATTCCGGGAGTCATTAACCCGTTTATAGTTCTGAATGGATTAAACTGATTATCATAAGCATATTGAATATTTGAAATTATTTCAGCTGTGCCTGATGCAGGTATGTTGTAAAGCGTTTCCGATATAAGGTTTCCTTTTGAATCGTATGAATAATCGATATAGCCTGTGACTGCATTCTCCCAATACATAGTTTGTCTGCTGATTCTGTTATTACTGTAAGCAAATTGGGAATATTCTGAACTTGTAGAAGAAGGCCTGCAATAAGTAGATTTAATTAATTTTGAGTTTGCGTCATATTCATAATTGATAGTACCATCTATCTTGCCGTTACTAGGATTAACCCAGACATCGCTGATTAGAGCAGCCTGAGCAACCTGCGGATCGCTGCTTAGTATAGCATCATTTCCGTAATATTGGGTTGTTGTCAGAAGACCTTTACTGTTATAATGGTTGATAATATAATCAAATTTGCTTTTTTCCAGGGTTACCACGTTAGAATCATTATATGAATATTCCTTAGAAGACTGATTGTCGGTCAACACCTTACTCAATTTAGCAATATACGAATTTGCTGGAGAACCCGGATCGCCAACAATTCCAATATCCTCTTTTTTGCAGGATAATATTATTGACACAAAAATAAGACAGAACGTAATTTCTTTTATTTTCATAACTTTGACCCTTTAGTTTTTACGTTTTTCAATTAAATAATTTCAGGTTTCCGATCAATCAGGTTTTTGGCGCGTTTAGCGTAAATGCTTGTTTATCTTCACTTTAAACTCATTAAATGGCAGACACAGTTTCTTTGAATCCTGAATATGTATTTCAAAACGGGCATTTAAAAATAATATTGCGCAAAATAATAATAAAATAAACTTTAGTGTAATAAATATTAATGTATGCCGTTTAATATTATGTGTTAGTCAAATATTTTTGCTTATTGGTCAAATATAGGAATTTATGAGAAAACTACTAATATTTATTTTTTTATACACAAGTTTGTCATTATCAGGAGCAACATATTATATTTCACCTGGTGGCAGTGATTCAAAAGGTGATGGGTCAATCGGAAATCCATGGTTTACTCTTAATAAAGCATGGAACTATATTGCTGCCGGGGATATAGTTTATATGAGAGGAGGAACTTACGGATACTCTTCACCACAAAATTTAACCGGGAAAAATGGCACTTCAAGTAATCTGATTAGAATTTTAGCTTATCCGGGTGAATCGCCAATCATAACAAAAGGGAGTGGTTATCCTACAAGTGGTTATCATAATTGTATTGGAATTTTATTTACAGGTAATTATTTCTATTGGAAAGGTATAACTATAACTGGATTTGCTCAGATGGACACATATGTGACGCCTGGAATGTGGAATGAGAATATAAATCATTGCACATTTGACCAGATGGTTTTCAGTTATAATGGACATGGGAACTGGAATCAGGGAAGTCTGGATGGGAATACATGGGTAAATTGCGATTTTCACCATAATTCTGACCCATTAACCAGCGGTGATGCTTATGGCAACGCTGATGGTTTAGGATTTCAAAATTCAAATTCATCATCAAATAATTATATTACAGACTGTAGATTTTGGTGGAACAGTGATGATGGGGTAGATTTTGGAAACTCAGATGGTCAATTTATTGTAGATGGTTGTTGGTCATGGTACAATGGATATATGCCTGGTACATTTAATCTTGCCAATCAACTTGGAAGCGGAGGTAATGGAATTAAGACTTACCAGACTCCATCAAGTCCTTCATTGGACAATTCGACTAAAAGAATAATTAAAAATTGTCTGGTATTTCATAATGTAGGTGGTGGTATATCAATTGAAGAAACTAACTGCATTTCGCAAATATATAATAATACCGTATATCATAATGGAGAGATGGGCAGTCAAAAAAACTGGCAGGCTGGCATACAGGGATGGGGATCAACCATGAATGTGGCAAGTGTTATTAGGAACAACATATCTTATGCTCATCAGTATACTTCTGGCAATATTGCAAATTTTGGATCAAATTATATAGTATCAAATAACTCATGGACAGGGACAGTGACAGATGCGGATTTTGTAAGTTTAAGTGTTACAGGATCAAATGATCCATCACAGGCAAGACAATCAGACGGAAGTTTGCCTGTCACAACTTTTCTGCATCTTGCGAGCAACTCAGGACTTATAGATAAAGGAATAGATGTAGGACTACCATTTAGCGGTAAAGCACCTGATCTTGGAGCGTTTGAATCTCAGTCAGGATCAACTGCTAGTTCACCATCTCCAGTGTTTCTATCATCTGTTGTTGAAAACTCAACACCCTCACTGGTAGAAATTACTTATAACATGACTCTCTCAAATACTATCCCTTCCGCAACCTCTTTCACAGTTATTATTAATTCAGTTGCGCGTACAGTCAGTTCGGTGGGAGTTACAGGTACCAAGGTTCAATTAACACTTGTAAATGCTATCAAATATGGTGATGTTGTTACAGTTTCCTATACAAAGCCAGCAACCAGTCCTTTACAATCTGCTCTAGGGGCAATTGCAGCCAATATATCAGGACAAAGTGTGAGCAACAATTTAACTAATGCTGCTAAAGATGCCTCTCCGGTTTCAATCACGATGACTATTTCACCTAATAATGTCCATAATATAATCAATGTTTTGTTACAATATTCAATACCTCTGACTACTCTGACAACAACAGCTTTAACACCTGAATTAATAAGAATTTCTGATCTTTCCGGGAAACTGTATGTTGAAAAACTGGTTACTACAGGAATTACAAATATCATAATCCCAATAAACCTTGATTCCGGAGTTTATAATGTTGTCGTATCTGCCGGAGGAGTTGAAATGTCGCCCAAGAGATTAATAGTTAATTAGTTTAGTCATTATTTGGATAGGGTTACAGGTTTTTTAAACATTCACTTGAACTAATAAATAATGAAAATAAAAACAATATTATTTTGTTGTCTGGCCCTGAATCTATTACAGCTTTCGGGTCAAATAAATGTTACAGTTGAAGGAACTACAATTAATAATACTGAAACCGGATTATGGAATGGAGTAAATATTGTGAGATCAGCACCAACAAACTTAATATATCGTAATAACTCTATTAGTTCGGTAAATAGCACTGGCTATATGCTACAAGCCGGAGATGACTGGAATGGAAGTACCAAAAATTATCTGGACGGAGAACTTATAACAGGTAATAAATTTGTTTGGTCAGGCACTGATTTAAGCTCTAACGATACTCACGGCATCATGACCGGGTATAATATTAATTCTATTGTAAAATACAATTATCTGAACGGAGTGCCAATGGCGATAGTTCGTAAATCCAATGGGATGACTAATACCTCAGGAGGAGTTGCTTATAACATTATAAATAGAACCGGGATGGTAGGCACAGTTGTAAAAGGGATGAATAATGTTAATATTTATAACAATACATATTATAGTAATGAGGTTTCATATAAAAGTTCAGGTGTGCCAGGAACCTACAGAGGACTTATTGATGTTTATACTAATACAGATGCAGATGGAGGTAATGCTCCATCAACCGGAACTAAAATTAAAAACAATATATTCTATACCGTAAATCAAATAATTAACATTTATGTTTTTGATGCCGCCTGCCTGTCAGGATTTGAGTCGGATTATAATATTTTTTATTGTGAATCGGGTACCCCAATGTTTAACTACCTTGGACAAGCTAAGACTTTTGCTCAATGGCAGGCATTAGGCTATGATACTCATTCTAAAGTTATTAATCCAAATTTTACTAATTTTACCGATTTTATCCCTGCCAGTCGGCTCGATTATGGAACTGACCTTGGAACCACCTGGGTTACCGGACTGTCCGCAAACGCTGTTTGGAGTTCAGGATCTGCACCTGCAACTACGGACCAAAACGGCACCTGGCAGTGTGGGGCCCGAATTTTTGCATCAGGAACAGTTGTTAATCCAGTTTTCATTAGCGCAGTTGTACAAAATGCAACTCCTTCTTTACTGGAGATGACATATAATTTAAATCTCGCGAATATTATTCCGGCTACTTCCTCTTTTATTGTTCAGGCTAATTCTGTTAATATCCCTGTCAGTTCAGTAGTAATTTCGGGGAATAAGGTCAGTTTGACGCTATTAAGTCCAGTTATATATGGAAATACAATAACAGTTACATATAATAAACCTTCAACCAATCCACTGCAAACTGCCATGGGTGGTCAGTCGGGTACTATTATAGCACAACCTGTTGTTAACAACTGCGTTGCAGCCGCTCCAGTATACACATCTTCAGTGGTTGAAAATTCATCTCCTTCTTTAGTAGCAATAACATTCAATATTAATCTGGCAAATATTATTCCAGCTCCTTCAGCTTTTACTATACTTGTAAATTCTGTCGCCCGTGGAGTAAATTCAGTAGCTATTTCAGGAAATAAGGTCCAATTAACATTAGCTAGTGCACTGCATTATGGTGATATTGTTAATGTAGCATATACAAAACCTTCAGCTAATCAATTGCAGAGCACATTAGGAGGAGTTGTTTCAAATCTTTCTGCACAAATAATCACTAATAATATATTAAACCCACAAAGCGTGACGTCCCCTATTACGATAAGCATGACAATCTCTCCAAATCCTGTTCACAGAATCATGATAGTTTTATTGTCATACTCAAATACCGATACGACTTTAATCTCAGCACTTACACCGGAGATTATAAAAGTTACTGATCTTTCAGGAAAACTTTTTATTGAGCAACATCTGGCAACAGGAGCCACCAGCATTAAAATTCCTATTAATCTTATTGACGGAGTTTATAATGTATCTCTATATGCTGGAGATGTTCAGAAAGTATCACTAAAAATGAAAGTTTATTAATCATGAAGCTAACCCACATATCTAATCACCTTCTTGTCACGGAATTCATTTCTTCTTTCCGAATAAATGCTGAAATAAAACTTGTCCGAAAGCTTTGATCAAGTCAGCTTTTTGAGCAATTATACTGGTCATACCGTACTGGAGAATTGAGCCGAGCAGTTTTTTTAACGTACTCCCCGATCTGCCGACGAATAATCTATTAGCAAGGAAACCACTCGCTAGCCCTGCAGAAATACCTGAGATATTTTCCAGTTGGAATGATGATGAAAAAAGGTCCTTAATAGTAGTCCTGATAAGATTAGCTGGTTTCAGTCTTTCATAAACTTGTAATACATTCTCTCTCAACAACTTACCTTTATTTTTTTGTTCAGTTTCCAGTAATTGAATTGCGTTCTTCAACTCGTCAACGGAAGTTATTTTTTGCATACGTTTTATTTAAGCATTTGTCTGACAAAGTAGTTCCCAACAAGTCTTTTTATTGGTTTCTTCAGAAAAAGAAAGATCAGTAGACCAAATAGAAGGTAAAAGGCTGAAACAGCAAAAAAACCATAAAACATCTTTCCCAGAAGTTCTCCTAGCCATAATGCTACTCCCAGGTTAAGGAAGAGAAAAAAAGTGCTTATAAGCAAAATAAAAGCTGTAAAAGGAACTGATCCTGATACAATATCGGTTGCTTTATCCAGAACTTTAAGTTTATATAGCTCAAAACTCGTTTCCCCGTATTCCGCTGCGGTATCGAGCAGTGATTCAAATAAATCAGATTTCTCCTCCATACTTTCCGTATTGATTAAGACTTTATATTTTCAGTTATAAAGATGCTCAGCAAAACAGCCTGTTCAGGTTGTGGCAGTCTTTGCTTCTTTTCCTGACTCCCTGGCTTTACCTTTTGCTTTTTCAGTGAGATCATTTACTTCATCCTTAACTTCATCAGCTTTTTCAGAAAGACTGTCGAGGAATTCTTCAAACTTTTCCTTCAAATCTTCGGTAATGTTTTCGGCCTTTTTCGAGATTCTTTTCCTTGTATTCCAACCCTTATCAGGAGCAAATAAAACTCCTAAGGCCGCACCTATAGCTACGCCTGCTAATACGCCAATTATTACTTTCCCCTTGCTCATAATTACGGATATTAATGAATAATACTAAACCCAACCTACGCAATGATCAGTATTACAGCTATTAAATAGAGAATATTCTTTATCTTAACAGGATATTCAGTTCCATTTATTCTGATACCTAAAGTTAAACAAAACTTGGGGATAAAATGTTCTGCCTGCTGGATTTGAATCTTACTTACTTAAAATAATACCTTTCTTGG
>Ga0302271_10002855_pt1 | contig 15165 bp, 6 predicted proteins | sample III_Bog_N1_1_FD_198767 | JGI IMG/M metagenome (GOLD analysis project Ga0302271, IMG submission 198767) | Peat permafrost microbial communities from Stordalen Mire near Abisko, Sweden - III_Bog_N1_1 | ecosystem: Environmental > Terrestrial > Soil > Wetlands > Peat | place: Sweden: Abisko... | reverse complement strand
TGGGCTTGGACTTCAAGTCTCATAATCTACATCAGAAATAGCAAAGGTGAATTGATAGATGTGACACATGGCTTGCCTTTTGAGAGAATCCTGTATCTGCATCCTTGTCAGCCAGGTTATACACTGGGAAGAGACATTTCCAACATGCAATCGTGTATCTACTGCAAGCTAGGAACATACAACTTTGATGGAGGCGACTGCAACAATTGTCCAATGCCTGAATTGATTTGCTATGGAGACAAAATCATAATCCCACAAGGCTACTGGAGACCTTCGAATACGTCGCTAGTGATTCTGAAATGCAACAACAAGTTCAGTAACTGTATTGGCGATTATCCTGATAATCAAATGAAGAACCTAATAGATGAATTTAAGCTTGAGATCCCAGAATCGTTTTGCTATGAGGGTAACAACAAAAAAGAAAATTAGAAATGGGGGGAGTGCGAGGGAGTTATACTTAATGGTAATTGTATTTCAAAATATTTGCTAATTAAATATTCATATAGGCCACATTGGTGCTTTATGTGAAGATTGCGATATCCATGGTCGTTATTGGGGTGAGTCTTACACAAAAGTAGGCAACTACTAATGCTCCAAATGCTCAGAGATATTCTGGGTGTATCCTTAGATTTTGTTTCTGATAGGAAGCTCTTGCTTCTTCACGTTCATAACTGTCCTATCTATTCTCGACTACGGAAACTCAGGGATCCTCTAGAAATACTAAGGTCAGATCGGTAAGTTTGGCCTGATCAAGATTCTGAGAAGTTTCGTGGAATTCCAAGAGACATCTATATTTATCAAGATCATTTAGAACTACATTGCCATCCTGTTGACGATCACAACTCTAGGTCTGGCGTTTCCAGATGAGCTCAGCTCTATTATGCAGATATCCAGCAACCCCCTCAGTAAAACAGGGAACGTATTGGATTGTGTGTTAAGCTCAATTGAATCAACCATCCCTTACATTTATCTCCGAGTGATATTCTTGCAGGTAAAAAGATCCAAAAAGATCGATTTCTTTTTGTTAGGTTGTTCTTCTTGTTGTTTTGTAGGGCTTGATAGTTGTGATTTAAGTTATTGTTATGGTCGTTATCATCATTGTTGGCAAGATGAGTTAGATCAGCAATATCACAAGAGTCCTCGTCTCCTCTGCTGTGATCGTAATATTTACGAATCAGCCTTCAGCTTTGGCAATACTCTTTCAGTCGGTGAGAGGATATCATATTGAAACTTTTTTGAAATAATATTTCTTGAAACAGTAGTAGTTTTCTGAGTAATTTTGGTGTTTTAGTTCTTTTGGAAGGATGTCGGTGGAACTAATTACATCAAAGAATACACATCAATCGTCAAGAATCCTGAGCATATTATGAACACAGGCAAGATACTGCTCCCTATTTTTCTGTTCTGGAGTGCTTCCTTAGGATATTTTGCATTCATCTTATTCAAATTCAGAAATCGGCCCTTTATCAAAGATTTCCCTCCTTACACATTCAGTAGTTTAGATGCAAGTATAAGAATACGAATCTAGAAAGAAAAAGAATATAACGGTAGAAGCAATAGGCTCAATAGTAACAGTAGTTAATCCGAGTCGATACCGCTAGTGCAAGTTGAAACTCGAAAATAATTCTAAAGCATTTCAAAGAAAGATCACTCGACTGGACTCTACAAGGAGACAATGAACTATCTGGATAAGATATCGATAATTCAATAGTATGGGTTCCTGTTCAATGAGTATGATCAGCGAGCATACTACTGGGAGATCGTCAAATAAGCTTAGAAGATCCTGATTTAATTGATTCTCCTCGTCTACGAAGAAGAAATAGTGACAAAGTGCATATTGATTCAGATCGTCATAACTGTCTACGTGGCTTGGTCTGTTAGAGTCCAGCCCTACAAGAGAGCCTCTTTAAACAGACTCGATGCTATTCAGTCTATCGTTTGCATAATTTCAATAGGAATAGCGATGTTGATGTATTAAAACAGTAATGGCGTTCTCTATTCCACATGTTTTTACTGTCTCGTGCTTCTCAATGGATGTTTCTTCATGTATCTCTTGGCAAATTATCTTCGATCGTTTCTTGTTAAGTAGAAGAGAGCTTTACTTCCTTTGATCGAGAAACTTAAACAAATGCTTTATCCACCGAAAGAAACCAAAGTAGTTGACATCAGCATTGAATTGTAAAACATCTAAGACTTTCAAGATACACCAAGAAGAGTGAACGAGTAGCAATCAACTCAAAGACAAAAAAGCAAGCCGTATTAAAACTGGAGGATTCTCTGTTATGCCATTGAGAAATCAAACCTCACGAATAAGAAGAGGATATAATAGCAGGCATAAGCTTAATAGATCATTCCAAAGATAACAGATAACTAAAATAATAGAAATAATTGTGTCTGCTTGGAGCAAAGTTCTTAGAATTTATCATCTCAAACTGAGGATAATCTTACAAAAATAGAAACTGAATCAGTTTCTCTAAGGTAATAAGCAAAAGAAATTGATTCTATTAATCCTGATCACCTCCCTTATTTTTTTATTCTATCCTTTCTTTTTAAACATAGCCTCGGTGTGGGTCTAACTATGCAAGAAAACAATTTTGACTCAGAGATTTTCAAACCTAAAGGAGTCCAGAAAAATATCAGCTTGCGAAGATTATCTAAAAACATGATAAACAATACTTCCAGCAGTAACTCTAGCCTATTAAGATTCTAAAACAGCTCCTTTTCCATAAATACAGTGAGACTATCTCCTGTGAAAGGGAAACAAGACAAATTGTAAGAATCTCAAGGTGAATTCTTCAAGGAATTTATCAGTTAACTTTCAAACCCCTCGAGCTATGAGCAAATCATAGGCTACATGAGAAGACAAGAGACATAACTGAGATAAAACACTATTGCTCCGAAATTGCATCTGAATAAACTTGATTACAATGAAAAAATAATCACAAATCTCACTGATCAGAGTGACTCAAATAATAATCAAACTAATGGGAATATCTAGGGTGATATCTAAGAAAGCAAGCGCAATGTTGAAGATCTGTAATAAATTAATTATTAGAATATCTTATTAAAATTTTACACCCCCTTAGAGATCTATTTATTTGATTTTCTTGGTTTTAATTACTTATTTTCATTGTGATTTTTCAAAAGCAGCCAAATTTCAGTGAAAAACCCTCCAATCTTTCACAATTCGATCATGCAAAACTTACTTGTTAAAAGAAATTTACTTGGATTAAATCAAAGGTTGCCAAGAGATCCTTCAGAAGCAAGTAAGACAGTTTTGATACTTAAGAGATAGGTCACTTTTAAGCTGCTCAAGATCTCCAAGCATCTGCAGAATAACAAAGAAGCAGTTGAATACATCAACACAATTTTGAAAGTAAAGAGAAATAAAAAATAATAAAACATTTAGATTATCAATGCTTTATGTTTTATGATTAGGTTCTCTAAGCTGTTGCAGATCACAGTGATGTTGAGAATCTCGAATTTCTAGTTGAAAAAGCTTTTGAAGTTGCAAAAGTGCTTGAAAATTGAGAAGAAAAAAAAGCGTGAATGTGTTTTCTAACACTACTTAATGGTTAATTTGCTTTAATGTAGCATTTTTTTATTTTTTGGACAATAAAAAAACGAAGCCCTGAAAAATGGCCTCAAAAGTTTAGATTGCAAAGATTTAGGGAAGAGATAAAGTCATCCCCTAAAATCTTTTTGAAATTTGTTTGTATAATATTTGAAAAAAATCAACATATTCTACTAATGATATTGTCCTCTTTCAAAAGCAAGTTTTCCTTCTTATTGAATGAAGAAATTGAATAATTTTTAGTTGGTTTTCCTCTTTTATCTCATAAATCTCATTTTGTCTCTTCATTGCATTTTTTTCCAAGAACTAATTTAATTAGATGAGTCTATTTTCTCTGAAAAATATGTTGTTGTATCTAAAGAATAGAGATTAGAGCCCTTCAATAAATAAAAAGACATTGAAATAATGATTAATTATTTAGTATTGAAAATAAGTTGAGAGACTATCACTCTACAGCTATTCACTTCTAAAGAGTATGGTTATTACTCTCACACTGGAAAAGTTCAATAAGCATTAAGCTATTGAATAACCGAAATGGAAAGGAAATATTATTTTAACTTATCTTCTTGATAGAGCATGTGTTTGAATAAAAGACACAGAAAAAGAATTTCACCAAGATCAAGTTGAACAATGGAATGCTCCCGTTCAAAAGAGTCTTCTCATTACAATCAAAAAGAATCTCTATAACTTTAATTAAAGGGAATTTTTTCCTCAGATATTATTTGTTCGCACATATTTTTATCAAAAAAACATTAATATTAACAAGAAAAAGATAATAGAGAAATAATAACCAAACAGAAAACTCACAATCAATGATTCAGGTTATGATTTCCTATGCAATTATGGGAATAAAGGCTCTAAATTCGAATTTTTTATTTTATTATTATTATTATTATTATTATTAAACACCCGAAGGTGTAATATTGAGGATAAACAGGTCCCCAGGGTCCGACAACATATAAAATCAGAATTCCTTACAACTAATATAGGAATTCTGAGTAAAATGGAAGAGCTCACCAGTATCTTCTTATTGTTAATTCTTCCGCTCTCCATTCTGCATCTCCTACATCTGCCATCTTCCCTGTGAGTTGCTGTATCCTCAGATAGTTGACAGTTCGTTTCTGCAAATCTCCTACAGTGGACTCTCTAAAAAGAGGTGGTCTAGTGCATAAGGTAACTATCCCTTCGCAGCTTAGTAGTTCAACTGCATAAGAAGGCTCTCTTTCAAACTCTATGCTGGTGACTCACTCTACTCAGATCCAACTCCAGTACTTCTCAGATGTTTTTCCAGATATTATGTTCAGGCAGGACTGGCTTTCTCCCATGCCCTCCTCTATCTAGTCCTGTTCCTACACTCACGATTTCTGTGTATGATTCGAGCCAGGCTCTTTTCACTCCTTTTGCTGGAGTCTAGGGAGTTACATTGAGATTTCCTTGGGAGTTTCTGGTTCTAAACGTTATTCAGCCATACTCTGCCTCATTATCGTGCTACTCCTTCATTCGCAAACTAAAACCTTTTCTTAAGATTCTAGTGCAATAACACTCTCGTCATATTCTTCATAACCTTCTATTTCTGCTCGCTAATTAGCTCTCCAGTGCCCTGTTGACCAATGTGTTTAGAATTCTAGTTGCGTCCCTTTAAGTTCTACGTATCCTTTCAAAGGCACTGATGAAAGCTGTCAAAAGATTACATTATGTATTATGCTTTATGATTAGATCCTTTAAGCTGCAGCAGATCACAATGGTGTTAAGAGTGTCGAGTTTCTAGTTGAAAAAGCATTTGGAGTTGCAAGAGTGCTTGAAAATTGAGAAAAAATGGTGTGTTAATTTGCTTTAATGTAGCTTATTTTTTTTTGGACAATAGAAAAATTAAATCTTGATAAAAGGCCTTTAAAAGTTTGGATTGCTTAAATATTTAGAGATGAGAACAAAGCCATTAGTAGAATATGTTAATAAATATTTCAAATAAAATATAATGCATGTTTTGGGAAGCTAACATATAAAGAAGTCATCAAGCTTGTGGAGAAATATGACATAATATGCCATAATATGAGAAATAAGAAGAGGAAAGATGGAGGTTCATGTTGTTGTTTTAGCTTTTAATAACTGCTAGAAATTTGGGATTTGATTGTTATTTAAATCTAGATATATAATGTCTTCAGGGATTCTTTTAATTAGCAGAACAATACTAATGAATGAGAAATCAAAAAATTAAGGGATACAATAAATGTTAATAGTTTTAACAGAGGATTGGAATCTTCATTTGAGCTAATGTAAACAAGAAATAATACAAGATATTATCTGTTAGTACATCTGCTCCTTATTAAAAATACCAATAAGAATTTCAAATATTTATCAATTTACCAATTCAACCCGTGCTAATTTGTACTTAATTATATAATTTCCTCAGAGGAGATATTAAGACATCAAAGATAAGCCATCATTCCATCCACACGAGTTTTATTGGGCACAAAGATTTCTCGAATTTTAAAAGTAACTCCTCCTGCAACCCTCTCTTGATGGGCAAGAAGAACTCTTAGGAAGTTAACATAATCAATAATAAATTGCTTGCTATTTCAAGTCAATTAGAAAATGGAGGAAGAGAAGTAAACAACGAACAACAGGAATACATCAATATTATCTTAAAAGTAGAAAGATGAGCGTTATTATTATGTTTCTCTCAGTATGCTTTTAATCCATTCCTTAACCGATATTATTATTATTTTGCAAGGTCATATAAACCATAGCATCCCATATAGATTTCAGCAGCTTGGAAATCCTTATCGATACAGCATTTAAAACAGCAAAACTTTACAAAAGCTGAATTTGTATGTTAAAATGCTTTTTTAATAATGTTAAATGTACTCTTCCTCCAGCTTGCAAAGAAATTTTTTTAAAGAAGAAGAGCTTAGTTGTTTGAAATGTATTATTTGGAAGAATGCATCAAAAAATTGTCAGAGAATTAATCTTCATAGAAAGAATTTGTCTTCATCTCGATTTTTCCTCAACAATCTCCCAAAGAATCAAAATCCAATTAATTTAGCAATTCGTATTTATTGAGAGAGGGGGAGGGGAGAGAAAGTTACTATTTATTAGAATCCTTTCGAGAGTAACTTAAATTTTAGATTGAATTGGGTGGAAGCTATTTGGTACGAGAATATTTTCTTAGCCCGAGAAAAGAAAAGCAAGGGTTTATGGCAGGAATTTAATTTACTTTTTTTTAGTAATTTACTTTTCACGAATAAATAGTAATTAAATTGTAAATATCTTTGTTTATCTGGGATAATATTGAAAACAATGAGGGATGTAATTCTCATGATGATTATCTGCTGTCTCAGCTACTAAGCTAGTATCCCATTTCTAACAGATGACTCACAAGCTAATAAAGCATAGCTGATGTCATTCACAGACATTATGATGCGAAAGGTAAAAAGCCCATTCTCCAAGGAGATTTTCTCGTTTTTTTCCAAAAAAGTTTTAACTTTTAGTTTTTTTTTTCCTTCATATCTTAGCCACTTCAAAAGCATAAGAACTGCAACGAAATCAGCAGGACCTCCTCTGTTATTCAATGCTTGAATGTAGTAACAGGATCTTGTGAAGATGCTCTGATTGGTATTGCTGGGGATGCAAACTATTGTATTTCTGAGAGCATAAAATATCGTTTGGAAGACATAATTTGGCTGAGCAACGATTATTGCATCAGCAATCAAGGAACAATCAAGAGAATTTCACCAGAGAGCTCAATAATTTCATTAAATGAACTAGTCTTGAGATGTGAAGAATAACTAACTACGAATAATAATCCCAAAAGGGTCCTTGAACTGCCAACTGAATCCTTTATTTAAGATTCTACTGCATTCACACTCTTGCCATCATCATCATCATCATCATCATCATCATCATCATCATCATCATCATCATCACCCCCACCTTAACCTTTTATTTCTTCTCGCTAATTAGCTCTCCAGTGCACCGAAGACGAGTGTATTTATGATTCTACTTGCACTCCTTTAAGTTCTTAATTTCCCTTCAAGAGCTACACAGGAGACTGTATGTTTACTAACTCAAATACTTTTGGGTGCTATTAAAAACAATATTGCTACGATTCTAAAGTAATTCCAACAGAATATTCTGATTTCCTAAATCTACAAAGAACCCTCCAAAATACAATTTTATTTTTTAATCCCCCCTTTTACAACAGAATAAATAGTGCGTGTAAAGGACATCTGGCTTAGACAACAACAGAACATGCCAGTGCCTTTTATCAACTGAATGCCTCTAAATAGTCTATGTAAAATACCTCAGTTGCTTCAATCCTACATATGGAATCTTAAAGAATAATTTTTGTGTTCTCTCCCCCTTGTAGCAATATCCCATTTTTGCAGGTAATTATTGTATTATTCATACGAAAACATAAGTATCTTTTGAAGGAAGGACGAGGGTTGGTAATATCCATTCGATATTATTGCACCTCTTTTGTTGTGGTCAACTTCTCATTATGTTGTTTTCTAGTCGATGTGTTTACCCTCAATGACGATCTCTGCATTAATATTAACTAACTTATGTGGATTGGAACCCCAAATAACACAATAGCTATCGGTCATAATGAGTCATTTGATTGCTCTTGTCAAACAAATTAATGCATATTGAAAAATGAAAATCTGAACTATTTTAACTGTGTGGAGACTACTAATTCGAAATCATCCACAGGCTACTGCTTCTCAGGTAAAAGCTGCTAAAACATTCATTAAGGTTTTCGAGATAAAAATTCTCCTTGACGTTTTTGGAAAATTCTCTCTCTGTTCTAACTAATATGAAATCTAACATTATTTGTTGTTTCTAAAAGGACCTTCCACTGATTATGGCTCTTGTGCAATTGGCTATTGCCTGAAGATAATCGATTCGACTACTAGAGAGTGCACTGTCATCACCCCTCCTTTTGTTGGGATGTATGGGGCAAGCTACGTGTGTATGGAGACAACTTAGACAATGTGCTTAATTAACAGTCAAGTAAGCGAAACAAACAATGAGACAGATCACTCTTTTATCTTCTTTAAACTCCTTTATTATTTACTTATTTCTTTTTTGCATTCTCTCTACTCAACAATTACTAGGAGTTTAAGATAGGCACACTACTTGATGGAATGATAATTATTGGGATACAAAGTGACGGGAACTGTTCCTTTAGTAATACTATCCATTTCTTTCTTGCTATCCATTTTAACTTTAACAATTATCTTTTTTTATTTTACAATTGTTAGGCCAGTCAACGCCAAGTGTAGTCTGCATGAGTGGGTTTTGTTTGGCTAACTAGTTGTGCATTCCAATCAGCATCGGAAAAGCTAGTAACTAGTCCTGCAACAATGATTTAACTCAGCTAATGATTGAATGCAACTATTCACTGTATTGTTATCAAACATCCACCCAACTTTGTTTACTTTTAGCAAAAAATCACCTAGAAATAACCAACGTCTCTCAGTGCTCATGCTCAACTGAATATTGTCAAATCAGTGAAGGATCCTGCAGTAAACTAGAAGAGAATGAGCATTTCGCTAAGAGCTCATCTAATATGTGTGAGAATATTACAGCCATCGAGTGCGCTGATAACTACTGCATTTCGAATCAAATATGTGTGCCATTGGATTAAGTGCATTTCTCGAAGCAATCTATCACATAGTTATGTAATCAGCCTACCAATAATTACCAATGTGCATAAGGATTCTGCGTTGACAACCGTTAGCTCTGCAAATACTTTCAAGCTTCACTTGATATCATCGGAAAAGCTGACAATCATAAGTGTATTTGTAAAACAAAACAACGAACAATCAAACAGAACATTTGCTGTATTATCACCCCAATATACTAAGTATTTAAAATAATTATAATTTTTTTAATGCAATCAGATAATTCCTCAGCTGAAGCATCTTCAGCAGTGTTTATTGAATGCACTAAGAACTTCTGCTTATCTGGAGGGATGTGTGCTCCAATAGGTTCAGCAAGCGATAAAATTGCTCAGTCTACTGCTGGGGATTTCTCATGTCTTCCAGCTCTTACCAAGCCTAGCAGATATTGCCCAAATGGATATTGTCTCCTTGATGGCGCTTGCTTGGTGATGTACCCCCCACTTTTCGGAAGAGACATTGATAGCAAATGCTTGGGTAAATAATAAACATTCTTTTATTTGTATTGCTTTTAATGTAACTTGTAGTATTTCACTCGATTTGTGTAAAACCCTAATCTTAAGAGGATCATCTCATATGCAAGATGCTAAAGAATTTTAATCTTTGAAGTAAGTTTTAATTTGTATATTCAGGTGAGAATCGCAAAGAAGCTGTTTAGTGCAGTAATGATTCTTAGGTATGCATGCTGGATGATACATGCATCTAGATGACTGAGTTCTATCAGCAAAAAACTAATTTAGGTGTAATACAACAATATCTAGTCATGACATTATTGCTTCTTCTTTTTTCGTTCAAAGACACTTTCAAGACAGTTTTTCCACTCTAATTGATTCTTTCTTTAAGTAATTTGCTTATTTGTCTTTTTTTAGATATGCTTGGAAGGTGGAGTCACGTCTAAAACTAGTGTAATCTCGTGCTTTTAGGGGTTTTGCATCTCCAGCTCAATGAAAATTTGCTTGAAAATGAGCATTTACGAGTCTGCTACTAGATCAGGAAAGGATGGGAGCTATTATTGCGTGTCACTTGGCTAAGTCAGTAACAGCAATATTGAGTGTTCAATTGGATTCTGCAAAAGAATAGTCCTGCAGACTGACACAGAGATCTATGCACAATGCAGTGTTGTTTCGGATTACGATTTCGAAGATATTGATACATTAGCGCAAAGTAAGAGAGAAAGAGAAAGCATATGGAGAAGGTTATTATTGTGGTTTTGTAATCTTCTTCTTATTCATCTGCTTTTTTTCTTTTTTGGGATTGTATTTTAACATAAAAAACAGTAAATTACGGTGTGCATTCAGGAACTGGAGAATGCATCACATCTAACTTTCCGTTTTTATCCAGCGATATTAGCTATCTATCTACATATTACTGTCTGAACGGAAATACTATCTAACTACTAAATGAGGAATATCCGTGCAGAGATAGCTAATTTTTGTGCATTGCAGTATCAAACCCTAACCATACTTCAATACAATTGTGCCTCAAACATGTAAGAACCATTTCGATTTTAAAAAAAAATATCACTCTGCTGCTCTGTCAGTTGTTTAACTTTGCTTTTGCATATTGAATTCATTCATTTTCTTCCCTTTTTCTGCAAGCAATTCTGTTTCGACACCACAAATTCGATTTAAAGTATCATTCATTCATCAACGGCTTGTTAGAATGAAGACACTTCTTGCTAGAGCAACCCTACAAAGTGCTACTATTGCTCTATTCATAGTTGTTTGATAAACGCAGATACTAACTCTTGCTTAGCGAGTCTGAATGCTGCATTGGATTTTACTCCTCCGATGAGTTACTGTGCCAAAAAGGTTGGAAGAGGAGAGTGCTAGGATTTGACAGAATATTCTGATGGCTGTCTCAACTGTCCTGATCTTCGTTGTTTCAATGCGAAATCAAGCATCTGTAAGAAGAAACCAATGATTAGAGGGGGAAAGACTCTTTGTGTTTTTGATTTATTAATCATACTAAAAAAAATACAGATTCTAGGTGTGTCACCTTTTCTTCGATAAAGGGAATCGCTGATGGCTAGTGCAATCTCAAAAACGAGGATACCTTCCAATGTGTAGCTTCAGAAATGCTAATAATTCCTGCTCCAGTCTTTTGTGCAGACGCAAATCGATACTGCATTTCCTTCAGTAATAATGAGTGTGTCTATTGCCCAAAAGGATACATGGTCATTGGCACTGGATGTAAGACAATGAAATTTATTTTCCTCAAAGAGAAATGATTAATTTTTTGTCTATCATAATTCGATTTGATAATTACTGAGAGCTACTCAATCAACTTTTCTTTTCCTTCTTTCTTTTCTTTATTAGTTTGCATTAAGAATACGAATCCAGCAAGTGTGTCTTGGAAGCTTACAATTCTGGAATCCCCAACGAATTGTATTTCTAGTTCTTCCACTGACTAGACAGCTGTGATAATAGATAACTGCACGTATTGCAGCAAGACTCTCTGCTTGAAGTGCCTCCAGGGGTATTTCCTGTATTAAGGGAACTGCATTCAGTGTCCTTGGAGCACTCAAATCAGTTAATTTGTTAAAATGTCTTGCTATGATTGCTGGGGGTAATCTGAGAATTGGTAAGGAATAAAGGGAGAAAGCATTCCTGCTTTTGAAATTATTGTTTTTCTTTTTCATCAGGGTGTTCTCCAAGGACTAAGATATTGTGAAATGTAAAGTACTTCTAGTCGAAGATTCTTCTTCTGGAATCAGCTACTTTCGAATCCAAATTCTAGCAGACAATTTCTAGTATTACATTATCCACTCAGATGTAGTTACCCTCGTCAGTTCTTCATGTGCCTTGGTTAATTGCTCAGTTTGCTCCGAAATAGCTTGTTCTGCCTGCTTAGCAGGCTACAGAGAGAATGCAGGAGTTTGCGTCCCCTGCTTTTAAAATTGTGATGTATGCTAGGCAGATACGACTTGTTCAAAGTGTAAAGCAGGTCATTATTGGGATTACCTTCATCTTTATTGCTCGGCTTGCAACACTAACTGTCTTGCTTGCGAGATCGTTTATCTTCCATATCAGCACCTTCAATGTACGTCTTGCATACCAGGTAAAAAACAAGATAATTTTTGAAGTCAAAAACTAAATATTTTCTTAGATTTTCCATATGAAAGTAATATGAGATTTTATTAGTCATTGCTGAGCCATCTTTTGATTTGAAATAATTTTTCTCTTTTGTTTTTTTGTGAACCCTTTTCAAGGCTATCTACCATAAGGTGAAAATTGCCTTCAGACCATCGATAACTGCCATATTTAGATCTACAACAACCTCAATACAGGAATAGTCTCTCTGGATTATGTGGGTTTGTTCACAGCATAAAGTGACAAAGTGCTGCTTCGTTGCTACTCATGCAAAGAAGAATATGGAGCTATCAATTAGAATCAGCAGTTCTACTACAATGCTTGCATTCCCTACAAACTTTATCGTTGTAGACAGTATATCAGTGATTATAATTGCTTTGTGTGTCCAACAAACAGCATCCTCACCAAGAGCAATAACCCTCAGTGCACAAACGCAGATGATTTTTCATTTGGAAATCGGTGTCGGGATTATCTTCCGAATTGCATTGAATGCTATCAGTATTTCTACCATGAAACCATCACTCAATGCTTGACTTGTGAGAATGGATACACACCTACGCCATAAGGCTGCACGTTCTGTCCTACTGGATGCTCAGCCTGTGAAGCCATCCAAGGAGAAATTAACTTATTCAACAAGATATTCTACGAGCACTACGAGATTCCTATTGAAGATCGTCAGCTTCCATTTACACTTGAGTGCACAGTCTGCTAAGTAAGAAAATCTGAGACTATAAACCAATAAAGGGATGAACTAGAATAAATCTCTAATTAATTTAAATCTTTTCATTTTTAACTGCTTTAATCCCTGTTATATTTCGTTAGGAGAGATATTTTCTGAAAAGTGGGACTTGCGTTTAGGTATGTGGTTTATATTGCTCAAAGTGTGAGCTCAACACACAAATTGGCTTGTACTAATGCACTGATTGTAATGTTTCTGCATTATCCAAGACTTTCTCTGTTGAATTAGAATCCCTTCGATAATACTATTAGACTAATATATCCATGGAAGATTTAATCTCTTTCAATTCGAATAAATCAAATTGCTAAATATGTCCATACGGCTGCGCTGTCTGCTCTCAGACTCTAGGCACCGCAGAACAATATTCTTCGTTTTTGGACATATATTAATCGCCTTGTGAGCTTTGTTCTCAAGAAGAGTTTGTCTTCGAAGGAACTCTGCATGCCTGGCGATTTGATGAAGAAATGAAATAGTGCATTTTGTGCTAAAAATCTCTGATCAACTGCAAGAAATCAATCAACATCACAGTCTCTTCCTCGTGTGAAAATGCAGCTGTGTCATCGTCTCTACTCCTGCTTAATGCTGCATCATTGGATTGGAATGAAATAATTTTAAACTCCAATTCTGATTTGACAATGCTTCTGGTGAACCAAGCTGGAATTTACGAGATCAACTTTACCCTCATCATCAGCTCCAGTGTCTGCACCTTCCTCTACAAGCCATTATCCATAACAACAACGCTTTCCAAGACTACTTTCCCTAACCTACAGAGAATCTCCTTGATTCTAAAATCAAATTCCAAGACAGAAATCTAAGTCACCTAACCGATTCGATTATCCGGCTTTTCCAGTGTAACTCTCTAAGATCTTCTCATCGTTCCCATCGAAACCTACCAAGTTTCTTTAACGTTCGGAGTCAACATCATGCACACTGCAGTCTACTCTGTTACAATGAACAATGTGATTTTCTCTGGAAACTCTGCAAGATTATCATCTTCTCTCAAAGATGTTTTGAGTATTTCCATAAGTAATCTCTACGACATTCTCTCCTTGAGCAACATAGAGTTTCACCAAATATCCCAAGCCAGCAGCAATATCGTGAGCATTGAGCTAGATAATAATTTTAACAAATCTATCTATGCTGATAAAGCTTCTAATTTCACAATCCAACTCTCTGGAATAACCATAGAACACTGCAGTTTCTCGTAGCTCTAGTTCTTTTACATTCCTAACTCGCAAGTTCAAGCACATAGCCTTGGGGTACTCACTTTCTAAGCGACTTTATTCTAAGAGTCTTCCTTCTTGAAGCAGCTGACTAATGCTTAGTCTTGGTAGTTTCAAGTATCCCAAGTGACCATCAAAGACACCAGCACATTCAATCAAAGTAGTCTCTTCCAAGCTAAGAGTAGCTACACTGGCGGCATTCACACGATTGAGCTGCTTTCTATTGCAGACAGTGTTGTTTTCAACTGCACTGAAACCGTAGCTCTGACTAACTTAAACATCAGCAACCTCATAATTTTCAACTCAAGCTTAGCATACTCCAAGATGATTTCAATAGATTCTTCTGGAATTGTTCTCTCAGAAACCTCTGATAGCGAATTAGGTGAAGTTGAAATCATGAATACCTCCATTTCGAGTAGTTACATAGTATTTACTAATGAAATTACTTCTATTTCGGTAAATCACTTGCGAATCGACTAGACTTTCGGAATTAGTTAAATCACCTCATAAATCTTGTTCTATTTCTCGCTGACACAAAAAGTTTTCTTTGGATCGTAAGGTACTTAATCTTCCATTAGTAATTGCAGTTCGTTGAATCTACTATCAACTTCAGAAGCTACAGAGATTACCATTGAGAACATGAAAATATCAGACAGCCATAGCATAACTGGAATTTTCAATTTAGCAGAAACCCAATCGTCAGTCAGAATAGATAACATTAATGTTTAGAATGTCAGTTCTTCTAAATCCTTATTTTTATTTACGCACTCCTCCACGTCAGAATCAGTGATGCTTAATCTAAGCTAGGATAATTTCAGCAGCAATACGTTGATTCTAGCTAACTCCATAGATGATT
>Ga0302271_10002853_pt1 | contig 15172 bp, 8 predicted proteins | sample III_Bog_N1_1_FD_198767 | JGI IMG/M metagenome (GOLD analysis project Ga0302271, IMG submission 198767) | Peat permafrost microbial communities from Stordalen Mire near Abisko, Sweden - III_Bog_N1_1 | ecosystem: Environmental > Terrestrial > Soil > Wetlands > Peat | place: Sweden: Abisko... | reverse complement strand
CAACCCCAACCCCAACCCCAACCCCAACCCCAACCCCAACCCCAACCCCAACCCCAACCCCAACCCCAACCCCAACCCCAACCCCAACCCCAACCCCAACCCCAATTTTTTCAGAAATGATGTAAGGATACAATAAATTAAAGTTTTCAAAACGATCAGAATTAAACACAGAAAAGAAAAATGATGTCAGCTACAGTTTTGGCACTAGTATTTCTTTAAGTCCAGTAGTTGATAAAAGTAAGAAAATAATTGAATTCATATCTTAAACTATGTTATTGAAAAATCAATGAAGAATTTTTTTTTAAATGTGACAACTAAAAAGAACTGGAGTAGATAGTAGCTGAAAATAAAGGCATTACTATTTATTGATATTGAGCTTATTAAATGCTTTTTAAATTTAACTAGAGAGAGTTTCTTAAAGCAGATCAGTAATTGGTAGATGCTTTAAAAAAAAATAAGAAAGAAAGAATTGAATTTACCAAGTTAAAACCTGATTTTTTTGTTCCAGAAGAATTAATTATAATGCATATTATGAAGAGAATAAACGAGTCATTTTGGGGGTTAAGATTCTAAAGATATTCATTAATTTCTCAAACAATTCCAGTTTTTTTTTTCATTCAGAAAAACATAAATTTGTTTTCTTGATTAACCTCTACCAACAATGAACAACGAAGAACCTGCTGAAGTAGCCATACAAGAAATAAATTTGTCGGCTGAAGAAGAACAGAAATCTAAGGATTAGTAGCCACCATCTAAACCAAAAAACAAGGAAGAACTATTTAAAGCAAATAAGAGACCAGAATAGCCTCGTGCTCCATCTAGGTTATTTCAGCCTCCAAATCCTGAGGAGCGTGAGCTCAAGAGAAAGGAGTATTTAGATTCAACTCCTGACGATTTCAAGGAACAATTATGTAGATTTTGGTTGAGAGGCTTATGCATGTTTTCCAAGGACATCTGCAAGTATGCTCACGGCATAGAAGACTTGATTTTCAAGAAATATAACAATGAAGTACTAGATTTCGATGGAAAGGTTAAAGATTACAACTAAAAGGCGCTTTGGATTGAAGCCAAACCAAGCTATGTTAATGTCTACGAATACTAATTTAAAATAAAAGACAAGCTTGAACGAATATATTCATAAGAGGAGATCGACACTGATCGTAAAATCAGAGCATCTGTGAGAGAATTTCAACATTCTGAGAGCTTTATCAACTTTTATAAGCTTCTACTAAAGACTTATCCTGACTAAGCTTTTGGGGAAAGCTTTATTGAGAGAGAATACAACAGAGTAGGTTTCAACAAAATTGGATTTAAACTTAAGTACTAATATATCCTTGGCGCTCTTAGTGGAGTCGCTTTCGAAGGAAAGGTAAATATCTTCATCAAGAGCCTAATTTCTTTTTTTAGGGAGAATTTGAGTATAATAAAAGAATATTAATGTTAATTTTAATGATTTTTCTTTGTTTGTTTTTCTTCAAACAATAGTCCTTGCTTGATCCAACTTCTAAGAAACCAGTGAGCGTGATCTTACCTCTCCAAACGGATGCCTTAGAACGATTTAAGAAAACCCTTTTGGACATCTGCAAAGCTGAAGTTAAATCAGATGGATTCCCAATCATGGAGAGTTCTCTGAGGAAGACATTTTACTCGCGTTCATCACCCACTGAGCCAGCTTTGCACTAAATCATGAGCGTTCTAAATAAGAAATCCTTTAAGGACTACCTTGAAGAGATTAAACTCAACGAAGGGTTCTAAAATGAATTATTTGAAGGTCTCAGTGATGAGGAGGTTTTAAAAGCAAAATCTAAACTATTTGGATATGACTCTGAGATGGAAAAGGTCAAAGAAAGTGCAAGTGCTTTTTTATTAAAAAACACCAGCCACATTTTCAATCTGTCTCGCTGGGAGGACACGATCATAGAAGAGTTTGAATAGAACGTTAAAGCTTTTGGAAGTTTCTCTAAGTTTAAGTTTTATTTCAGAAGTTTCTTAATCACATAAAAGGTGTTTCCAGTCAGAACTGCAACATGCGATTATGCTTTGAAATACTCGCCAAAGACATCTAAAAAGCACCCTGTGGTGTTAAAGCATTGCAAATGTGAGCCGTAGAAGATTGAATATGTTCCTAGAGAAGTATCAACTGAGATAAAGGAGAAATATGAAGAAAAAAGGATAGTTTTAGTGGATTGTAAAGAAAGTTTAGCGTTTGCTGCGTTGACTATTCGATCGTTTAAAGAAATCGGAATCGATCTTGAAGGTCATCTCAGAAAGGAAGGATATATTTAGCTAGTTTAGATATCTGGGATGATTAAACCAGGCATTTCTTAGATATTTGTGTTTGATGTTTACTTTGCAGAGTACGTTTCATTAGATAAATCACTTGGGTAAGAAATGAAACAATACATTTAAGGGCTCATGCAAGATGAATCAGTTTTGAAAATCTTCCATGATTGTCGTCATGATAGTCTAGCTTTACATAGGTTCCTAGGGGCTTGTCCGAAGAATGTCTTTGACACAGCTGCTGTTCATTCGTTTAAATAATAAATCGAAAAATACATAGGTAAAAACAGTAATAGCCAAACATATTTTTTTGATTAATAATGGTTTGCAATTTTTATGAATTCTAGGTCTTGAAAAAGATGATTTCAAGGTACTCAGGGCTATTGAGGAGCTAAAAATGCCAGGTCTCAATGAAGTTTTACTTTCTTACAACGCGCGTCATGGAATAAATAAGCAGAAAGACGAAATGCATAGGAAGTTTTAGGAATTACCATGGAATTTCTTCTTGTAGAGGCCAATCAGGGAAGATTTCTTGGAATATTCTGCTAGGGATGTTGAAGATCTTGTGGAAGTGTATCATTGCATGGTAGAAAAGTTTTAGGAAGCCAGCTTGAAGGCATTCCCCTAAGCAAATGAAGAGATAATTAGAGAATGGATACATTAAGTATCTGAATCATATGTGGAATATGGATTTGAGCAGAGTAAATGAAGAAAAAAAGAAGGCAAAGATTATTAAATTTTGTTAAATTATTTCAATTCAAAGAAGGATAAAAAATAGTGCAGGGGAAGCTATTTACCACTTTTCATGTGTTTTTGTTGATATCAAATATGAGATTTTTCTAAGAAATATAATAAAAATTCAAAATATTATCCCTTTTTTGTAATAAATAAACGCTATCAGTTTTAGTAATTCTTTTAAATAGAGTACATGTGGTTAAAAAGGGAACAAAGGATCTTCTCTTATCGTTCTATTTTTTATTATTTATTATTTTTTTTTTGTATTTATTTTGATTGAAGAGAGGATCTTAATTGAAAAAACAAATAGGAATGGTTGATTTTGAATTTAAGGGTGTTTAAAAGGTGAATTTGAGTTATTGATATATGCACAATCAAATCAATCAATACAAGAAATCAAAACTAAAATATTATTGTTAATTACCAACAAGAAGAAGAAGATGAGCAGCAATAGCATACCTGAGAGTGCTGAAATCAATAAATATGTCAAGGAATATCTTCAATATTTAGGATTGAATAACACGTTGGATTGTTTCGATGCTGAACTCAAATCCAAGCAGCAGTAATCAAGCAGAACCACAAAGTTATCAAGTAACAAAGCAGATGAACTGCCAGTCATATGTCAGATTCTAAAATCTGATGGTAACAAAACCAGAAGAGAAATAAATCTTGAAAATGATATGAAAGCGTAAAATAAAAAGTATCAATAGATTCTTCAAGCAGGTAGGCAGATATTCTCTGTATCCATCAACTTGCTTTAGATACTCCTGCAATTCAAAGAGGTATGTCATACAGAAATAATCATTTTTTTATGAAAAATAATATGTCGATAAAGGATTAGAAGTTAAAAGTATCAATGCAGTCTCATTTCATAGGCTTTATGAGCCTAATTAGCTCAGATAGTGAATGGATAATATTGAATTGTTTCGGAAAATCTTAAAGTCTTATTTCGTTTGTTATTTTTGAAGTCCGTTTAGAATGAAAACTTAAGTGAGACATTGGAAACCTACAAAGTTTAGCTTGGGAAATATCACAAGGTGATCATAAACGAAGGTAAACCAGAAGGAAACGAACTCATCACTGAGACTGTCATGATGGATCACAAGACAAAACTCTTCAAATTCTACCAAGACAGAAACATCGATGGGATGATTGAAGTGCTCCTTTCATTAAGAGTCAATGCACTTCAAATCGCACCTGAACTCCGCAAAAACCTAGTCTACGAGCTCATCCGCAATGACATATTCAACATTACAGGTAGTGAGAAATTCGATTTTATCATTTAAATGCTGGAATTCAATAATCAGAGTCTCAAGCACGCAGTAACAAGCTTAGTTAGTGTAGTGAGCTCAACTCTGCGTGGTGTGGAATATCTCACTTCAGGTAGTAAATTTGTGGTTGTTGAGAAGATAGTTAAGGTAATATATGCATCATAAGATAAAAGAAGAATAAATAATATTGATTTATTGCATTATTTTCATCTTTTTTTCTATTTGCAATTTCTTTGAATAAAATATCTCTAGATCTTGAAAGACTAAGAGGATGGTAGTGTCACATAGAGATTCTGTTTAGCTATCCTTTAGAAATGCTCAATTAAAGAGACAGTTATCCCTGTTTTAGTCGAGCAGGGCATGATTGATTGGATTATCAACTTGATCAAGAAATCACTCAAAAATAAAATTCATGTGTTCTGCCTTGATTTCGCTTCTGCAACACTTGCAAATATTACACACACACCATACACTCTGACTTACTTCGAGAAATACCCTGCTGTTACTACGCAGGTAACTTAATCTAACTTTGTAAATTTACTGTTAGACTAATTTACCATTTGAAAAAATAATACAAACAGTACATGCAGAATTTATTGAAATTTCTCCGTGAAGAAATCCCCGTATCAGTGCTCATGCATATCCTCATTTGCCTCTCGTATCTCTCCAAAGACTCGTTCTAATAGCAGATGGATTAGAATAACTTCGTCGATAGAATTTCTGAGTTTGTGGAATACTACTCGTAGATCAATACTTCAGGTAGAATTATTCAAAAAACAATTTATTTTATCTTCATCATTTCAAAAGAATGTTTTGTATTTGGGGAAATAACCCTTTTTGTTGCTTGATGAATGAATGATATTTTAAAGAAAATGAGGCTGCTGAAATCGATAAGAAAACTGTCTTGGATCTGTGTGCACATATGTTCCACCCGAAAGACACTTCACTTGATAATAGTGCTACTTTGGAACTCAACGAGCTCAAAACAGAAGATAGAATCAGGGAATATGAGAACGAATAAGGGGAATTAATCTTCGAATGCTTCTAAGATGAGGTCAGTTAGTGAAGAAGTAAATATCTTTTATCTCCCAGTTTAGAGATAAATCAATCTAATTCAATTCAATTTCAGTGAAGAGTTCTTAAAACATCTAATTAATTCCTATGTTTTAAAGATATTTTAAGTTATCCAGCTAGATTTGAGAAAATAACTTATATTTTTTGCTTTCAATCTGGCTGCTTATTCTTCAACGTTGATTTGATGGATAAGGAAGCATTAAATACGAGTTAATAAACTTTTATTTTTGAATGAAAATGATCTTTACCTTCTTTACCAACTTTTTGTTAACATTCTACAATTAATTATTCTTATTTATTCATAAAAAATCATCAAATTTCCTCTTTCAAAGATAAAATTGATTGAAATCTATTGACAAAAATTCCAAATTGTTTATGAAAGAGTTAATTTTGACTTGACAGAAACTATTTCCCTATTCATTTGTGGGGATGATCGATTTGATTCTACAAATATCAAAATAATTGCTTGAGTCAATTAATATTATTAGTAATTTTTGTCAAATTTATTGGAATAATCTTGGAATCTAACACTAATTTAACAAAACAATTAACAAAAATTCAATTCTTAAATATTTACTGAAACATGGGATAGATATCTTCAAGTTTAGACTCTCTTAGCTTAAAGTAAACGATAGCAATACCTGCTGCTGTCATTGCACAGTCATGCCTTGTCTACAAAATCATCAGCAATTTCCAAAACAGCAAAAAGACAACCTAAGAGTTGGAAGAGCTTTTCAAGAAAATCAATGCTGACAATAAGTCGAAAAATAATGCAAGTGAAAGGGAAGAATTAAAAGCCATAGCGAAAAATACATCCAATCAAGAGCCAATCATTTCAGAGCGTTAACAAGCAAAACACGAAGAAGCTGATGTGTTCAAGATCTGCATAACTGGAGGTCCTTGTGGAGGAAAAACATCCGGACTTGTGTATGTCTAAGAAAAAATGAAAGAACTTGGGTATCAAGTGTTTATCGTTCCTGAAGCTGCGACTTTGATTTTCAATGGTGGAGGCATGCTAGATATGAAAGAATACAATAAAGCACAAGCCATTTCGTTCTAGACAAATCTACTCAAACTTCAAATTCGATTAGAGAATTCAATGACTTCTATTGCTAAACTGAGCAAGAAGACATCTATTGTTCTTTGCGATAGAGGTCTCATGGATGGTAGTGCTTATGTTGATGCTTCTGAATGGGCTGAACTACTTGAAGTCAATCATCTTAACGAAGTTCTCATGAGAGACGATCGCTATGATTTAGTTATTCATTTAGTTTCCACAGCCGTCGATGCTCCTAAGTTCTACCATTAGCATAACTAAGCAAGAATGGAGAGCATTGAAGAAGCTTCTAACATGGATAAGAAGACATAATAAGCATGGCTAGGTCACCCTAATCATTGCATTATCAACAATAATGTCAAGAGTTTTGAGGAGAAATTGCAACATATGCTGAATTCCGTGAAATAATGTGTCGGAATTGAGACTTCAACATAGAAATTCACAAGAAAGTAAACTCATTTAGCAAGCAATAGGGGGATGTGGGGAGGAGAGTTCAATTTATAAAATTATACTGAAGTTATTTTGCTTTTTCTTATGATTTTTGTTGTCATTCGCGTAACAGATATTTAATCAAGCCACGGGGAATTGTACCGATTTCTCTTGCAAAAGGATTGAAAGCATAGATATTCTTTATCGAAGATGTCTTCTTAGAAGTAGACTTGGAACAAGGAAATCAGAAAGCGATCAAGAAACTCAGAAGAAGAGGCTAGAACTAGAATTATGCTTACATTCTCAGCTCAAGCATGGTAGATAAGACGTCGAAAACAGAATAAAATAGAGAGATTCAGTACAAAAAGTTACTCAGTTTCAGGGAATACACTCTGATGTTGATTAAAGCAGACTCGAAGCGCAATAATCTTATCACCTAGAGGGAAGTGTTTTTACATAAAGGGAACATGTTCATATTAGACACATATCTCAATATCAAAGAAGGGTTCAATATCCTTAAAGTTATCCTCAAAGAAGAGAACTAATCGTTCGAGATGCCTCCTTAGCTGTAAGTCGTCAAGGAAATCACTGGAGATCTCGGGTACAAGCGGTCCACAATTTCAAAGAAAGATTGGTACTTCTCAATGGGAGATGCTAAGCTTCTCAAGGCAAGCAGCAAAAATTAATGAGTGTGTTTTTTGTATTATTTGTTAAAAATTTGTGCACAAAATGAGGATTAACAATCATATTATCCTACAAAAAGTTCTAAATTATTATCAAAAAAAGCACAATATCTATGGGGGACTTTAATTAACTTTTAGATTTATTCAAGAAATATTCAAATATTTTGTGAATTTTTTATTAACAGGCAAACAAATTGATACTAAAACTGATGGGGTTCTCATAACAGATTTCATATTCTCTTTTTAACAAAAATAAGCTCCTTCTACTACTCTTCATCTTTCTCCTTATTTCTTCACTTTATATTTATAACTGACTCTGGATATATTCGAAAGGATTTACTCAACTAAATGTGATTCTATTCCTGGGAAAATCTATTTAAGCAAAATAGCTGTTTCCTTAACCATCAACGCATAGACTGGTATGAGATCTTCTACGTCTTTTGAGGAGTACACAAGATAGTCTGTATCCAGTGGTCTCTAGAGCAATATCTTTGATGCAAGTTCATGATTCAGGAAAATCTCATGGAACTTGTTTTTCAGTGGATTTGGTCCATTAGGCGCTTTGTAAATTTGAAGCACAACATTTAATCCACAATTATAATAAATCGAATCAGCTGATTTACTTTTGAAAGTACTTTTGTTGCTACTTTTCGCTAATTTTTCTTTTTGGGCTAGATCTCTCAGTTAAACGATGAAGTTGTGGACTACTTGAGTGTCGATCGCATTGATGATTTTCGAATCAAAGAGATGATAAAGAGCAAGCGCATCCTTCTAGCAGCCTTGGAGGATCTTTGTGATCGATTAGTTTTCCATGATTGACTTGACTGCTAGCTTTATCTCGTTCAATGCGTCCATGGCAAGACAGTCAAACACATAAATGATTGCTTAGTTTTTCTTGTAGTCATACTAACTCATTTAAACTAACTCGATTCTCCCCGATTATGATAAATGACCCTCTAAATCTACTCCAATTAAAGAAGAACAAGATAACTTAGAAAGTGCTTGCTTGACACCTTCTGGAGTGTTTACTACAATGATTCTATGCAGCAACTCTTCTTCTGCTGGATTGAACTGAAACTAATCTTTTAAGTATTAATTTAGATAGAAAGTATCCGAAGAATCTTCATTGTTGTGCTCGCTGTTTGATGCCTTCGACTGAGTGTGTTTCTTCTTCTCTAAAGACTTCTCATGCTTAATCTAGTTAACAATGTATTTCTTCTGCAACAGTTATTTACTGTTTCCTAAGTTGAAGAATTCAAATTAAAACTTGTTTTCAAGAATCTTCCTGAATCCGTCTCTGAATTTAGCAAAGGTGCTTGATGCCCTTACTCTTGGACGAAATTCGGGATAAATTTCTCCAAATAATTTCCAAAACGATATTGATATCTTGTGTTGTCGCTTAGCTAATTGTTCTTCGATTCTTTGGGATAATAGCTCAAGGTCACTGTCTAGCAAGAGGGAGTTTTTTAGTGTGAGAATATTAAAATCAGGAAAGGATTCTTTGACTTTATTTTAAAACTCTGGCAAGTCAAAAATATCCCAGATTATCTCGTGCACTTGCTTGCCGAATCGCTTCGAAATTTAGTAAATTGGAGGCACACTCAAATCCGGATTCTTGTAGAATTCTTTCTTTATCTCAAATTCGTTTATTATTAGCTTGGAAGTTGCTTCTTGTTCTTAATCTTCCTCTTCTTTAAAGCTATCAGCATCGAGTTCCTAGTTGTCTAGTTATTATTATTCCTTAATCCCATCAGATTCTTCTTGACTTTAACTTAAATCTTTTCCATTTTAAGCCTTTTCATCTTGATTTGGTTCTTGATTTTCTGAGATTTCACTGCTTTCTAATTCAAGTTTCAATTTTAAGACCTCAAAAACTTTAAAGTAAATCTTTTCCAGTGATTCTTAATATGTTGGAAAAGGAAGAAATGCAATTCCAGGTTCAAGACGTGGTGGCATAACTCTCATCGAAGAAAAGGTTTTGGATACATTTAAGATATCAAAGAGACCTTGATTTTTCAAAGAATACCCTATCTTGAAGAATCCTACTCTTTTGAATTCTCGCACAATAAACGACTGTGTGAGGATGAAGTTTTTTCCATAAAATTTCCAAATAAGTTCCATAAATTCTTCCATCGCGTCTTATTGCATGATGTCTCTAATTTTTTCTCTAAGTTCTTTTTTTGCATCGAGTTCGATTTAGGAATATTCTTAGTCGAGTAATCCTTTTCTAATTAGATTTAGCTGTTCTTTAAAGAGTGAAATAAAACTCAAATCAAGCCATAAAGATTTCTAAAAAGCAAATTCTGTGTATTCGGGGTCTTCAACGTCTTCATCGTATTTTTCATAGATTAAGTCAGTTATTCCGTGGGAAAACTAGCATTGAGAGATATCAAACATACACTAACCTCGAAGCCAATATCTGCAAAGTTTTCTTTTATGTGTTTTGAATTGTAAAGCTAAATACTCTTCGATGAGTTTGGCTTTCTTTTGGGTTTTTTAACTCATCTCAGAGCAACAATCAAACTAAATCTATGAGATTAAGGAGTATTGTGGCTCATTAATTAAGTTTTCTTGCTGCTACTCATTGATTTCAGATTATTTCTGGGATACTTTATCTTAAAAATCAGTGGGGGCTCTCCCAATCTTCTCGCAAATCTCAAGGAAATCAGGATCAAGAAGGGAATAGAATTTGAAGAAGCGGAAGAAACACATATTGTCCTTCACAAGATACGATTCAAAGGAAGGCTCAATCAAGGTAATTTATCTCTCATTCACAAATTTCTTGATGTTTGATTCGGTGAGTTGTTTCCCATTTTTGTGGAGATAATCAAGAGCTTGAATGACTTTTTCTTTAAAATATTAATGAAGAGAAAGACGGCTATCCCTCAGGACGAGCATGCTGAAGTAGTGGTTTAAAGAAGGTGGATGGTAAGCCTTTGCAACGTAGCATAAATTTCGCTATAAAATGTTGCTGATTCGCTTTGCCTTGATGTTAAATCCAAGAGCATCAGAACCAGCGCCTATTCTCGAGAATTCCCATGAGACAAACTCTTCTGTTAAAAACACGCCAGAATAGGTTTTAACGAGAAGGAGAAAGAAATCTTCGAAGAGCTTTATTCGTGTGTTTTCTCTAATAAACGTACGTAGACCTCTATCCAAGAAGATCTCCTCCAGGGTATATTCTGTGTTCGCATTTGTCTCAGGCAAGTGGTAGAGCTTAGAGAACTCATAGAGATGAACGTAACTGAGTGTTGAGACTAATTGCTTGTGATCGATAAACTTGTAGTTCTTATTCACATCAGGCGAGAGATCGTCTTTGGAATATTTTAAATCCGCAACTCCATGTGCATGTATGCAATCTTGAATGGGAAACATGCAGAACCCTCTCATCCAAGCAGTACATAGAAACATTTTGCGGAAGGGATACTTACTGGTCTTGATCTCATGGTAGAGCTTCTCTTTTTTAGGGTTTAACGATTTGATTTATTCGGACAAGATGCTTTGGACTTCCATATGAATTTCGTTTCTCTGGTTGTCACTGAGTTGTCTTGAATTGACATTTTCGAACTTATCAAGGTGATCTGGAATTTCAAAGTACTCATGGATAAATGGAGGGAGTTATATTGACATCTGATGATTGTTCAGGGAAGAAGGATTACCAAGGAGTTATTGAGAATTCTCGATGTAACAAAAATAAAGGAGGAACACAGAGGGCGAGGGAGAGAAGAAAAGAATATATTGATAATTGAATTCTACTTGATTTTCAATGCCTGTAGTTAATAAAATATCTAGCATAAAGTATCTACCAACAGGAAATATCAGATTTATTCCTGGTCTGGGGTGAAATATCCTTCTTGCATTATTTATGGTTCATGTACTCATTAATAATAGTTTAAAAATTGAAATAAATTCATAGCAAAATAAGAAATTCTTCTTGTATCTAGAGCTTTAAGAAAAGATAAATGATTTATCCTGCCGAAAACAGGATAAAAGAAGGGCAAATGATCGAGTAGGTTGAAATTTGTTGTAAGCAACAAAGAAATGAATAAAAACAGATACTTTTCAGTATTTTTTTAGCTTTGTTTAATCTCTCAAAGAGTAGGGAAATCCGTTTCCTTCTCGTGATACACCCTTTGGGCCTTCTTTGAGGTAGCTTCATTGGATGAGCGTGTTGACTAATTTCAAAAATAAGAATATTTAGCATACCCACAACTAATCTAAAAACTAAAGTAAAATATTAATTTACATCTTCAAAGACATTAGCATCTTGATTTTGATCACCAGAAGAGGCTCCTGAGTAGAACTTGTCCTTTGTTTGTTACAGTTCTTACTCACCTTATTAGGTAAAGAAGGCTAGCTTTTCTTGAACAAGTTAAAGTGTAGCCTGTATCTCATCATTGAATGTTGGAGTCTTCACCTTGACTGTGTCAAAAGCGTTGATGATATCGAGAGGAAGATTCAAGAACTTTCTGAGAGGTTCTTCACTTGCTTTAGCAGCATGCTTTTTGACTGGCTATTTTTTCTTAATGTTTCCACCGAATTTCTGAATTTCTTTCTTCGGGGCAAGAATTTCAAGCTTTTCTTTTTTGAGATCAGCTTCATTGACTTCTCTCACTGGCACATCTTCTTTAGCTTCTTCAGGTTCATTTTGAGCCGCAGAATGTTAAGTATCTAATTTGAGAATCAACTCGCAGTACTTTATGAGGATCTCGCTTTCATCTGAATAAACAAAAAAGTTTAAAACTCTTTTAAAATATTTGACTTTTGATGTGCTTACTGATTTATTATTAGTAAGGATTCTCAAGAGTCTCAACTTTCTTTTTTTCCTATTCTGCTATCTCTTTTAGCCTGTTTTCTTCTCTCTCTTCTCTTTGCTTATCTCTGCGGAGATTGTCTTGAATTTTCTTGACCCAGTCATGATATCTTATATCTTCCTGCTCGTTTTCGTACTTATCTTTTTGAGCACGGAATTCATCACGAACTTTTTTCTTCTCTTCTTTAAGATCCTCAATCTTTTTGTCATATTCTGCTTTGATTTAGCCAAAGACAGGGTCATTCTTTTCCTTATCTTGAGTGTTAAAAGCTTTGATTTCATCGAGTCCACCTGCTAATTCGCTGAGTTCATCTTTCACTTCTTACAGCTTAGTGAATGCTTCATCATGGAGTAGTTTAGCAGGCTAACGCTTGTTATTGATTTCATTGATTTGAAGCTAGATTTATTTGATAGGAAGAGCTAATGGCAAAGAGCGCAGAAGATCTTCTTTTTCCTTCACTAGCCTTTTTTCCTCTGCCAGAGGAAGCACATCATTGTTTAAGGAATGCTCCACTTCTCTAGAAAAATAAAAACAAACATAAGTTTATGAGTTTTCACCTTGTTCTTTGTAAATATAATATTAATCTTTTTACTCCAAGCGCTCTTAGAGATCGTCAGCATCCATAGCCTTTTTCATCTTTTGTCTGAGCTTTTGTTGTTGTTCAAACTGCAAAGAAGAAAAAATGCAAGAACATTAAATTTAATCAATTTTGGATGAATATTTTTAAGAATATTCTTCTCTTACAAGCTCATTAACCTTGTCCTTCTGCTATTAGTACTCTCTTCGGGCCTCGTCAAATTCCTTTTGATATTGTGCCTTCTTCTCGAGTTTTTCCTTGAAAAGTTCACGAAGAGGTTGAGATTTTGATTGACCTTGCTCGCGTGATTCTCTTGATTTCAAGATGAGTTCTTCTAAAATCTTTTTCTAAAAGCCAAGAATTGTTAGTTCCTACAAACCCTTTAACATTTTCTGCTTACTTTTCTGTCGATAGTATGCTTAATTTATTCTTCAATATCCTTGATTTTCTTGTCATTTGCATCGAAATCAGGTTTAGCTTATCTATGTGATTTATGAGGTATCTCCACTAATGGCATCTCAAGAGTAACAAGACTTCTTTCCCATGTGTATTTGGATACCCTTTGAGGTCTTTTTTTATCATCTCCGCCTCTTCTGTCTTCACTTGATTATTTCTATTCAAGAACTTGAACTTCTTCTGGAGTGCCAAAATCCTATTCTTTCTTCGAAGCCGACATTTTCTAGTACTTTTTGCTATTACAAGATTCTTCTGAATTAATTTATCAAAGAAATTATTTTTGTGAAAATATATCTTCTATTTATCAATCAGTTCTTATTGTCTTGTATCTTTCCTTCGGTTGAAACCTTTGAAGCTGAGACGTGGCAAAACATTTCATTTGACTCAAAATAATAGGATTACCATACTAAAACAAATGATTTAGTTACATATTCATTTGTTAGCTGTTTATTTGAATTATTTGTTAATTTGTTTGAGAAATACTCCTAAAACTATGCTTTTTTATTTTCGATTCACATAATACTGTTTTAGAAAATGTATTTTTTTCATAATCGATGGTTTTATTCTATTTTAATTAAACATAATGGAGTTAACTCAGTTTAACATGCTATTTTTAAAATTTTCTTGCCATTTTTAAAATTATCAATTCTTTTTTCTAAGACAGCAAATCAGTTCCCTCTATTTGAATCATGATAGTAGATATTAACTGAACGAATGTTCGTTTATCTCATATCGAACGTTTTCATGAATTTGAAATTATTATTTAAATTTATTTGAATTTGATATTGATTTGTTTTGATTTTGTTGTTTTGTTTTTGTTTTCATTTGGAATTTGTATATGTATTTTTAAATAACAAATGCAGCGGCTATAGATTGATTTCATCATATGTTCTATGTGAACATTAGTTTCGAATGAACAAATAATTCATCGCATTGTTTGAGTGATTTATTTGTTTTTGATTGTGTATTTGCGGTATTATTGAACATAAAACTTATTTGAATCATCTATCAAATTCAGAGATTCAAACAAGTCCCAAAAAATGGATGACATATTTAAACAAATGACGTATTCTCCCACTATTGTGAGAGCAAATGTTGAAAAACTGAGAGAATCATTAGCTTTATTCCTTCCGCTAAAATTCGAGAGTTAAAAACTGTTTCTACGTTCATCGTGCTTGTTCATCGCATTCTTTTTAAGATTTTGATTTAGTTTTTGCTTTTTTCTTTTGATGTTAATTATGTTTTTTCTTCTTTGGAGTGTGTGGAATATTGGGATAATTAATTGAAATTAATCAATTTCAAATGCAAAAGTCAGGATTTTAAACTGAAAAAAATCAAATTTTTCAATAATTAGAGATAAAGAAAGCATGAAAGTTATATGAAATACTAATTATTATTTTGAATTGCTAGAGGTGATCAGACAAATAGCTATGAGAAAAGTTGAAGTATTTTTTAGCAGCGAACGAATGTTTGTGTGAATGGTAACAATAGGAAATTCTTTCATTTTGCATTAATAATTCGTTAAGTTTGATTGAAGGATCTATTATTTGAAAAGAAGAAAAATACTAATACATAAGTGGTAAATTTCAAGTTATTATTTCATATTTTAATTAACAATTCAAGAAATAATGTAAAAATTAATACAAATAATTCTATTAAAAATTAAGAAGAAAATTTTTTATATTTCTCATTCTAAAAGTCATTGTCCTAATTGTTAAATTTGGGGTTGGGGTTGGGGTTGGGGTTGGGGTTGGGGTTGGGGTTGGGGTTGGGGGTGGGGTAGGGGTAAGGTGTGT
>Ga0302271_10002851_pt1 | contig 15179 bp, 32 predicted proteins | sample III_Bog_N1_1_FD_198767 | JGI IMG/M metagenome (GOLD analysis project Ga0302271, IMG submission 198767) | Peat permafrost microbial communities from Stordalen Mire near Abisko, Sweden - III_Bog_N1_1 | ecosystem: Environmental > Terrestrial > Soil > Wetlands > Peat | place: Sweden: Abisko... | reverse complement strand
AGGCAATACGGTTACAGTTCTTGCGTAGAATGGTTAACTGTTCTGAAAAGGATAGAGTTTTTATTTGCTCTATGTCCAAATGATCGGGGAATACTGGAGGTAATCCAATGTTTTCAACTTCCATGTTTATTTAGTGTTAATTGTTTCAATATATTTCCATTCAATAACTGGATATTTTTTCACGTCCCAATCTTCACCTCTCCAGTGCCAGACTTCATCATCTGATAATTCTAATGTTGTGTAATCAAACGTATCTCCAATTATCAAATACTTCACTATACAATCGGTGTCAGGTTGTGGTAGTCCACATGATTGTACATTATTCCATTTTCCCTTTTCTTTCATAAGAATCTCTCCGTACTTTAAAATGAGCTTTTCCATCCCATTTGGAAAGTCAGATGCTTTTTGCATTAGTTGTAGCCATTCACTTGATGTCATACTTTTATATATTTATCTGATTAATCCCAATCTCGATACTCTCCCAATTACTCCTACCACTTTTTGACTCGACAGTTTTATTATTAAATCCCATCTCGTCGGTAAATCTTCTTAGCATACTTAATGAATCAGGAGCATCGTCTTTTTGCTTTTCTACTTTTGCCAAATAGGTAAGTAGTTGTTGTAGTGCTCTATCATACTGGCTTCCCGGCTTTACATCATTTCTAAATACGCAATGATTCTTAATCCATGCGCTATCGGTAAAGATACGTGTTTCTTTATTTGATGTGGTAAACTGCCATGTAACATTCGTTTCTACATCTTTTGCAATTTCTAATGCAAATATACGTCCACCGTTATTACTTTCAAATCGCATTAGGTTAACGTTATTTTCATCCAATACACCCTTTAATAATGGGGATGTAACCTCAACTGGTTGGTCTGTAAAAATCCAGTCGTAAATATAATACAAATCTCCGTATTTCTTTGCAAAAGGAGCAGATAAATAATCATGTCCTTCATCTGCAACGTCACACACACCTAAATTTGAATCCATTGAATCAATCGGAAGTTTGCCATCATACCATTTTAAGTCGTCGTGGTCAAATAATCTACCTTTAATATCAATCGGTTCTTGCTGATATTCTGCAAACCAAATCGGCTCAGCAATTTTATTTTTTACATCAAGGTAGTGCTCGGTACTTTGAACATCTTCACAAAATGATTTATTCTTTTTAGTGAGAGCCGACACCTTAATGATATTCTCTTTTTTATAATCGCCACGAGCTTCATTGATGCCTATAATATCATTTGTTCTCCAGCGTGTACCTACATCAATTTGGCAACAGCCACGCTCTACACGAGAACCCCTTGCTGACTCTGACCATTCTATTGTCTTTTGATTTACGGACTCGCTTAGGGCATCTGTGATACCTCTATAAAGGTCATCCGATATATCAAGCATGGATGCACCAATACCGATAATAGTTCCACCTGTACCACCACCAAAATAGCTACTTTGAGTTGCAGTTTCTAACGCCCACGTTTTTACGCCTTTTGTGCGTAGTCGGACTCCGAATAAACCGAACCACTTATCGCTTTGCACCATTTCTCTAACATCCTTGCTTAATTTTTCATATAGCGTGGACGTACAGGTATTTCGCATGATACTTTTATCAGGAAAGTGACCTAACATAAATGCGCAAAACATTGATACACAGTACGATTTCCCAGAACGCGGCGGGAGTGAGATAGCAACCCTGATTACTTCTTCATTCTTATATGAATCATAAACACGTTGTAAAATTACTGCTATATCTTTTAAAAAAGGTCGTCTTGAATAAAACTTATAATCCCAATACAGACAATAAGACCAGAAATCACCGCCCTTAGTACCCCTGCGAAGAAGTTCAATTCTTGCAGCAGCCTTCATTTCGAGTGAATGCCTATCGAGTATTGTCTGTTTTTCCATTTATTTGACTTCTATATGTCTCCAATGAGTAACCTCGCTAAGTAAATGAATACTTGCATAGTCATTTTCTTTAGGCATGTATGGGCTGCAATAGTAGCCGTAAACATTTAAACACCCTACGCAATGTTCACCTTCTGAATACTTAAATAAAACATATTCGTTAAGCGGTGGCAACTCTTCTCCAATCGGAATCCACCTTTGTGCAAATTCTACGCCTTTTGTAAACGCTAAAAATTCCCTGTCATGTAACGACATCATTTTAACTTCATTTGCATTTTCTAATGCTGCATCTGTAACCGTTCTCATTTATTTTCTTCTTCTGGTACAGTTTCAGAATTTTCTTCTTCATCGGGAATATTAACCACTACGTCAGCTGACAGCGTCTCTTTAATTGGAGATGAGCCAACAATACTTGCACTCAACGCCTCAATCACATCCTCTTCACTATCCCCCTTAATTTTAAACCACTTTTTAAGTACCTCAATATCAGTACAAGCATACATTTCGCCATATTGCTCATCTGATTCTATGGTATTAAAACTTTTAGGTTCTGCTGAGTTGCGTGAACCATTTTTCTTATCGGAATAGAATTTAACTGTTATAGGTTTAAATCCTTTTTGCTTTGCAAGTTTTGCAAGTGAGAGTGATATGTCCATATTATTTAGTGTTTAGTCGTTAATTTTCAGTCATATCTTCGTCAACTTCCATTACTCTAATAAATTTATTCATATTATTTATTTTTTTTACTTTGTTTCACCTCTTGATAATCCAACTCAACCCCTGCCATTTCAGCAAGTTCCTTGTCTGTATATTTAGATAGTCCTGAATCGCTAATTTCTTTTTGCTCCGGCTTAATGAACCCGAGCATGTTTATCATTTTGTCTGCTATCGCCATTTTATCTGACAGTTCAAATTTTACACCAAATTTACCAAACTCAATTTTTTTAGCAGCAATTTTCATTGATTCACTCCATCTATCAGAGCTTTTAAGACACTGCATCTCCTCATCAAAATAATCAGCGATACTTACATCGAACATTTCTTTTAATGACACGACAATAGATTCCTTCGTCAGATTTCGCATTATCATCCGCTCTTTATATAGTTGATTGATTCTATCTACTACATATTGATTTTCTAATAATGTTATTGCCATATTATTTGCATCATGCGCATTCAAAGACACTCCGTACGCAGTGTTATAGCTTTTTTCTATACCTTCTCCTGCTGCAATCATACGTGAAAATGTTTCCCTAACGTCATCTAACATTACTGTTTTACGTGTAGGCTCTATTATTCGCAGTATCCCTTGTTCTGAAGTATCTTCGCTCATAATTCTGATGTTAAACATCCATTGGTTAATATGCAGTCAATTTCGGATTGGAATGCTTCGAGACTTCTTATTTCGCAACCACCTCCACCTTGACGAGTTAATGCTGCTATAAATTCGAGTTGTTCTTTTGATAATTTATCCCGACCAATTTTAATGTCCATCCCGTACATACGCCCCGAGTAGAAAAACACTAAATCCGTACTTCCAGTTACAGTTCCCATAGCCTTCATTTGACCCATCTTAATTTTCGATTGCAAATCGCCTTCCTGCATTGTTAGGTTGTTACGGGTAGTAAAGCATAGGTAGCGTAGTTCTGGTTTTTCATTCCAGATCCACATAAAGCAGTCGGACTGAAGTTTGTCGTGAGGTTTCATAGTGATTTATTTAATATGTCTATCGCCCATAATATACAGGCTTTTAAATTCGTATCGTTTTTATATAATGGAAATAAAACATTAGGGCAATAACGCTTCTCAAAATGCCATTCATTTATAAATTCAACTTTCGGATGATTAGCATTATGTTTACATATAATCCAATGCTTGATAATAAAATTCTTACGAATCTTTTTCAATAGTTTAGCCTTCATTAGTCTGTTTTAAAAAGTGATGTATATAAATCGGTTGACCAATAATATCAACTCCGATGCAGTAGGTTATTTTCATAGTATTTGATTTTTAATATCGTCTTTCCGATACGCCACCCTTCTATAAGCCTCTCGGTTTTAGTTCCGTTAGAGTAAGGCAATTAATCCGCAATGGATTGTGGAATCAAATGGAATCGAACCATTGACCTTCTGATCTTCAGTCAGACGCTCTACCTACTGAGCTACGAATCCGTTTACATAGATTCACTTAGGTTTTTGAATAACTCCCTTTCGGCTCTTATCTCGCTTGACCATATAAATATTTGTTTATGCAAAGTAAATCAATTAATTTGTAATTGCCAAATATTATGATATGTTATACAACACGTTTTAAAGCAAAAACCCATCTTCGTAGGATGGGAACGCAACTTAAGGCATTGCGATTAGAGCTATTTTAAGCCTGCCACGTCCTTTACTCTTTGAGCATCGACATGCAAAGATAGTGAAAAGATTTTAGATTTTTATGCCGGATATTTTTTGAGATTTAGGGATAGGGAGCTACCTATCATATTTCATATCGTAAAACTCTTCATCAACAAAATCTACTTCTTCAAAATACTTGTTAGTGCTGCTATTTGCTCCATTCGCTTTTACAAACTCTCTATATGATTTCTTTTTAAACATTGAAGGCTGATTGCACCAGCGAGCTAAATTTATATATGTTCCACGATACGGTGATTCCTCGTATCTATTAAATCGCATGATATAAGGCAAACAACCATACCCCATTAGTATTTTTATCCTTAAAAACGTATCGATTATATCTTGCTTCCAAAAATCTAAATCCCATTTATTATCCCGATCAAATCCGCAGAACACGTATAACTTTGTGGTCTTCGATATTTTTGACTTCCATATTTTTAATTTACTCTCTATTAACTCTCTGTCATCAATGTGGTCAAATGCAAATATATAATCACCTGCATATTTTACTTTGCTAAATAGCTCCACTTTCTCTTCTGTAATCAGTCTTATATCTAATCCTTGTCTGAACTGGAATGGCTTACACGAAGCGACTAATTCTGCTAATAATTCTCTCCATTTTGGATGCGATAAAAAGTTGTCGTCCCATAGAGATATAGTCTTTCTATTTAAATCTAAAAACTCACTCAAAGGAGACGCAATGAAAGCTCGATCGTATTTTTTATTTACACAAAATGCACATTTACGGAAGCATCCACGAGTTAAAAATCCTATTGATGAGTCGGTATAGTCTTTTATATCCTTCCCAATAATCCACTCATTATACAGCGAGTAATCAGGCATTAAATGCTCAACATAATCAGGTAGGTTCGGTGCTTTATCAAAGAAGAATCCAGTTCCACCATATTTTACGTTGGGTAATTGTAAAAGAGAGCCATCAATCGGCGTGTCGGTGAACACTTTTGAGATGTATAATTTATCATACTCATGAACCTCATTATAGCTAAGCAATAATCTAACCTCATTCCCATTATTCTTATGGTATGTACTTATCTTCATACATGCCAAGTTTGGAAATCTATGTTTTGGTCTTCCCAATAAATCCGCGTCAATTATTCCTATTTTCATAATACAAAGATAATTACTTCAAGTTAACTTACACTGCTTATTTTTATGTTTAAAAACAGTTAAAGGAGAAAGTTTTTGTATTTTTGACCCAAATTTTTAAGGGGCATAGCGCATGTTAAAATATGTTAACAAAAGGGGTAGTACCGTGGTCTGATCGTATGGATAAATCGGATCAAACCAATATATCATTAACAATCTTTAACTATAATATATGCAATAATGTTTGGTCAATTGAAATGATATAGATATCTTTACATATCGAAAGAAACAAACTAACATGTTGATCAACAAAAAGTTTAACATATTAAATTGAATCTTTTAACACAAATAATTTTCGTATATCAAATCAATACACTATCTTTGTATCATACTAATCAACTAAAACAAACGCCTTATGAAACTCTTTACAACCAAACAACTGACCGGGATTATAGCAATAGTAATCGTATTAATCACTGTAGTAACATTGCTATTAACAGGTAACTTTCATTATCTAAACTAATACCGGGTGCAGCCTGTTGGATCAGGTGTACTCACAAATCCGGGATGGTAAGCCGATGAAAAGCCAAACGAGTCGATATAAGACAGAATCATCGTATGCCAGTACATAAAGACTACGATGTAAAACAAACAACGACTATATAAGTCACAGGTGCAATGCCTAATTGGATTACGATTCTTCCTTATGTGAAATGCATTAATCAGGTCGTTACTTGCAAGTCGCTGCATTACGTGAAATGCGTAGAAGTGGACAAAGAAATAATGGTAGTACTTAATGAACTGGGTACTACTAACTAAGTGCAAATGTTTGCACAACTAAAAACTAAAATGTTATGAAACGCGAACAACGATTAATCAAACACGGATACAGAGTGCAGTATCTAATGAACACCTGCGATCAGAATAAGGGTCGTATGATGGTAATGGTAGGCAATAAGAAGTACACTTCTGTTAGTTCTGCACATAAACATTTAATAGGCTATTAAATGATCCACATAACCGATATTAAGCCCGACACACGTATACAACTACAATGTGGTATAGTTATGTCGATTGATGCAATGGAGCGCATAGGTAATAGGACGTTTGTTCTATGCGCCATGGATAACGGATCCAAAGAAGGTCATAAGATTGATATTAATGACTCTGTACTATTCTTTAATGAAAATAAAAGCGTATTACTATGACCCTCGAACGCATCATCTTTATAACTATCGAATTGATAGTTATAGCATACTTCATTAAGTGTGCAGTTGTTAAAATTAAAAAGTTTATTAAATATTTTAAAGAAGACTAAGTTATGAAAACGTACAGAATCCAATTCAATGGCCGAAAAGTAGGCGCAATTGGCAAGCTTGCTAATTTCTTTGTCACAGTAGAATCAGGTACCGTGCATAACGCAATAATATCTTTGTATGAAAATTACGAACACATACACGTTTTAACGGTTGACGGACTTGTTTATAAATATAATCTATAATAAGAAGACTAAAATGAAAACTTCAGAATTAAACAGAGACATTAAACGTCTCAATTCCGATATTAAAAAGAAATTAATTATCGGCAGTGCAGAGTATTACGATTATATCGAAAACGTCGCAAAGAAAGAGTTTAACAGGCTTTATCACGCGGATGACCATTTCATTTATATGAACAGACAAAGCATCTTAACCATGCTTAGATTGAATATAAGGCATAGATTTGTTGCGCTACATATGTTTGGTATTTATATTGAACTTTAACCCGTCGAAATTTACCGTACATGAGTGAAACGAGTTAAAGTAGAACTTTAAATCTTGTATTTTAATAGACTGAAATACAGGAACTTGTTTAATCTTATAGATAAAATCTATAAACATCCAAACAATTATGGAAACAAACTATATTCAAGTAGGCAATTTCTGCTTTATATTCGACACAAACAGGATTATCAAGGGTCAACAATGGCCGGTGTTGATGAAATTTAATTCAAACTAAAAATAAAAGCCAGCAAAATGGAACAAAAACTCATTATTTTAATTGATAATTAGATGTTTATCCGCAAATTTTCGTTATCTTGGTTCTTTATCTGAGTAGTGCCGGATATAACCCATAATTAACAAGCCTTCATTTGTCGCGAGATGCACTACTCTCCTTCATTTGGGGGCTTAATTTTTAAAAAGCATGAAAAAAATAGGCGAACTCTGGCGAAATATGCCAGATTACGAAAATCTTTACTCTGTAAGTGATTACGGTAAAATTAAAAACCTTATCACAGATGAATTATTGGATACTTCAGAAGGTTGGGTCTGGCTTTACAAAGGATTTGAATCTAAAAGGTTTTTTATTTCAGATTTAGTACAAACGGCATTTTCAAAAAAGGAAAATTCAGACTGCAATAAGCACATTGAAATTTTAGCTGGCTTGTTTGAATTAAAATTCAGACATTTTATAAAAACTCCTTTGGCAACTCCCGATGACTCATTCAATAGTTATAAACTTTGGTTTGTTGAGGATGGCTTTATATGCTGCTCTCCATTGCGTTCATTTATGCAGGGTAATTGTAAGTTTGTGTTCCCTTATGAAGTTGCCGGAGAGCGTTGCTATATGTGTAGATTCGATGAGATACAACCTTTGAAGTATCGACAAAAAAGAAACTCAGGCAAAATTCAAATTTTTGGCAATAAAACACCCTTTAAGTATCGGGATGCAATAGCAATAGTTTATAAAAGACTAACTCAAGCAGTAGAACTAAAATCAAAATGGATAGAGGGATATACAAAATTAAAGTATTCGTATATTAACAATGCTATTTTTAATACCCGTGGATGTATTAATCCGATAGTTTCTTACAATGGTACTGTTTATATCCTATTCGTTGATTTCAGGGCATTACATGCAGAATATAGGGAGCTTATTCCGAAGGAGCATTTAGACAGTTTGTGCACATTCATTGAAAAAGAAATGAAAAACGATTTGCTTTCAGATGAATTAATACATGGCAGACAAAAACTCTGGAGCGATGCTTTTGGATTTAAAAAATCTGAATTTATAAAACTGGTAGTTGATAACGTTAATTAACTACTTATCAACACATTGTGATAAAATAACAACTATACGGATTGTATTTTTGCTGTTTTATTTGCAGGTGGTTATAATACAGTAATTTGAGCCATATTTATATATATACGGGTAAAAAAAAACCTAAAAACTAAACTCTATGTATTTATATATATATTATTTTATTTTTCAGCCCATTTTTTCTATATATTTTGCATTATTATTACAACTATTAACCTACTCTTCTCTATTACTAACAATATAATAAACAGTATAAGTTTTTTATAATATATATAGTATATAATATAGTATATAGTATTAGTTTAAGTATTTGATTTAGAGTATAGTTAATAAATGTAGAAGAATAGATGGTAAATGTTAATCGTCTATAATGTTGAGTAGATTATAGAAAAAATCTATAACTAACCTAACTCTCAATAACACAAAAAGATAAGCCACATATCTAAAGTATAAAATATGTTACTTCATTGATATTCAGTACTGTTAATTGAATTAACCTTTAAGTGATAAATAAGTCTATTTATCAATTTAATTAATGTTTTATTCTCAATAAATGATTTTAATACAAATAAAAATGATTTTAATACTACTGAAAATTAGCTTTCTAACCAAAAAGAAAACGTGTTACTTAATTTTATGTTAACAGTATTAGTTCCAAAGTTCATTTTATAGCATATTAAAGTCGTTTTTTATCATATTAAAATCAAAATAATTTTATTATTTAACTATCAATTTCATTTTAATTGAAACTAAATGATTACATTTGCACTTTAGAATTTAATTAAACTCAAAAAATAACATGAAAGTAAAATTAAAAGATTCATTATCCCTATTCCGTGGCTATTTATCTTATCAAATGATTCAGGCCGGAAATTTGTCATCAGATATTAAAACATTGTCGAGGTACATTAAATATGTGACTAAAGAAGAATGTGACGAAAACAACATATTCGAGTTACTAAGGCATATCGAGAACAGTAAGCCATCGTGGTTTGTATTTGCTGAAACATTTTTAAATACGCTGGAAAAAGAAAAAGGCATTTCCGGCTATACTAATCTGATGGCTTGCATTTCTTCTGAATATCCGAACTTAGAAATAGACTTCAGAAAATGCCCATTTGCGAAGCTTGAGCGAATAACCGCCAATCCTAAGGAGCGTAGAACTCCATTTCATATAAATGTACCGGACAGTATATATGCAGAGCTTACAGGGGCTGTAAAATCGCTTTTGATCGGTGTCAGGAAAGACGAGAAAGATAAAATTAGTCATAAGGATGATAAAATAATATGCAAGTTCGCTAATGAATATGTTAAGCCGGTAAATGTCGGAGGTGAGTTTGAAATGGTTAAAAAGATATGGACAGATGGCTGGTCTGTAAGAACTTCTACCACGTCTTATTATGCTTCCAAAAGTGCGGATGAAACTGTACGAGGGGAGACTATTTGTGATCTGTTTGAAGCGATTTATGGAACAAGGGAGTATAATAAGGATTTGAAACCAATAAAAAAGAACTAAAAATGAATGAAACTCTAAAAAATGCAGAAAAAGAAATCTTAAAAGATTTATTATCTCAGTGTACCGAACCACAACAGCTAATGTTTAAAAGAATATATTGTCACCTAAATTTAGAGCTTTCGATTAACGAAGCAGTAGATAAAATGGAAGAGTCTAAAATGGATTGGGCAATTTCTCAATGCGAAAGAACTGTTTATAAAAATCAATTGAAATGAAAAATCCAAAATTCGCAATTGCACCGAAAGGAGAATATACAGACATTACCCATAATAAGAAGTACGAGATCTTGAAACGGGATGATAGTGAATATTTTTACATATTTGATGATACTGGATATAAGTTATTTTGCAGCACTATAATGTGCGCTCATCTCAATGGTAAAAACTGGATATTACGTAACAAATAAAACATTATGAAAACACTAAAAATTACTCTCGCAATTCTACTTATAGCATCATGCGTAATAGGTGGATTTATTATATTGCATAAACTTAGCTTTATATTATTTATAATTTTACTGGTTCTGTTCATTGTTGTAAATGTTGGCGCAGGACTATTCTGTACCCACTCACTGAAAGAAGAAAAGCCAGAGGCCGAACATATTAAATTCGAATTTATTAAATATGTGTCATTAACTGGGAAAATACGAGTATTTAGTAATTTTGGCAATCATTTAGCCGACATTAGTGAGGATGGAGCTATCATATATATTAGCAGTAAATCTATCGGTCAGGAAGCTGAAATTAGATATATACAGGATAATTATAAAAAGGTATGGAAGGGGCTGGAAGGATGACGAAACAAGAATTTATGGCAATGAGTTTTCCTTATGAGTTGAAAATAATTAACTGCGAAGTAGAGACTGATTTTAATACAATTACCGGAATAATGGGAGATGCTTATTATATAAGCGATAGTAAATATCCTTACGGAGATATTGTAAATTGTAAACCTATCCTTCACTCACTTTCCGACCTCACAAAAGAGATTGAACATAATGGCGAAAAGTTTGTACCATATAAAAGGTTGCAGTTTGATATTGATTGTGATGGACAAATTGGAAATAGGATTGATTGGGGTGATTCTCATAGTGGAATTATTTTTCCTACCGAATTTTTGGGCGATATTTTAAAGCTTATCGAATGGCATTTCGACATTGCTGGATTAATCAAAAAAGGTGAAGCAATTGATATAAATACACTTAAAATAAACCCATACTTATGACACAACTATCATTAAAAGAAGCAAAAAGACTTTCTATTATTAAATGGGAAGCACATGTAAAGGCGGGAGGCTGGGAGCCGAACTTGCCTGAAGAATTAGACTGCTTAATGGCTAATTGTGGATTTTGCGATAGACACTTTGAGGCAGGCGAATATAATTGCAATAATTGCGAGTTTGGTAAATTAGCCGGATCTTGCTTTGATTCAAAATCATTATTTAATAAATGGACGCACGAAGCAGAAAACGAAAGAAAAATCGCCCAAGCAATCCTAGACATCATTAAATCCATACCCGATGAATAACGGAAAATTAGTCTTCGTAGAAGGTCCAAAAGAAACAATTCTCAAAAATGATGCTCCATTTGCTTTATTGCAAAGTATGAGGTCAAAAATGATAAGAGAAGGATATGATAAATTAAAACTTAAAATTAGATACAAATGAAAACGTTTAAGCCAGATTACAGATTTATAATTCGTGGATTTATAGAAATTTCAGCAGCGTTAGTGTCTATGTTGACAATAGGTATGATTAGACCGAGATGGGTATTTACTTATACTAAGAATAAAATGATCTTTAAATAAGTGTATTAAACTATCACTTTAAATAACTACACATAACTAATTGATTATGATAAAACAACAGAAGATAGACAGGATAAAGCGAGATGGTTGGATAGTCACTGATTTTCCATTTAGGACTATGCGTTTTGAAGCTCTAAAAAGAGGAGTAGAGGTTAAAACTAAAAATATCTACAATTTACACAAACAAATTTATGGATACTGATATGACAGAAATTTTAAAATTAAAACTTTCAAGGAAAGTCAAAAAAGAAACTTTAAACTTAGTCTTCGGACAAGACGGATATTGTATTCGATTCAATGCAATTCAAAGCAAGCATACACGGAAGGCTGCTGCAATATTGAATAAGCAAAAAGTTCCCTTTTGTATTGGTAAATACGAATTTCATCTAATTAAGTCATGAGACTACGAGTTAAGCACACTTTTATGTATGGTGAGGTCACCAATATTGCCGGCTCATCCGATAATCCAATGTTGGAGCTAACTATGAAAGATGGGTGTAAATTATTCTATCCACAAGAGCAATTGACAAATAATCCGCCACTATCTCACATCTTTGACTTATTGGATCGAATTAAATTACGACTAACCCCATAATTATGTTGTAAAACATATTAATTAATAATTAATCAATCAAATTAAAGTATTATCTTTGTAAACACTAAAAATTAAATCAAATGAAACTATTAAAAAATTCCACGTATCAAGATTTATTAAACGCCAATTCAGTATTAGCGTCCAGAGTCGCAGAATTAGAAAAAGAAAGAATTAAGACAGGAGTAGTGAGGGATAAAAAAGGCAGATTACGTCCAATGACTTGTAGGGATATAGCTAACGATATTTCAATACCCTAACCATGCCAAACTATTACGACAAACATACGGCAACCGGATCAAGCCGCATTCAAAAAGTCAATCTCTCTATACAAGGAGAGATTGATTTAGATTTAATACATAAAACAGACATCGGAAAAATTCCGATAAGGATAAACAAAACAACAATAATACTTAAAAAGAAATGAATTTATTAGAACAAACTATTGAATTAGTATTGAAGCAAATCGAAGGTCTACCACAGACCCCATATCAACTGAACAAAAAGACAGGTATAAATATCACAACCTGCTCACAAATTATTAACAGGACTTATAATCCTACTTGGAAAACTTTAATCGCACTAAACGAAAAATACAAATGAAAAATACTTACAAAATTCCAGAAGGATGTACGAGTATATCCATTGAGCAAATTGGAAATAAAATTGTGACGGAGTTTATACCGTCCTGTAAATTTAAGGACGGAGATGTAATTTTCGAGGATGGAAGAATAATTATTTATAAATCACACATAGGTAGCGAATCTTTTAATACCCATGCCTTAATTTATTATTCTATTGATAAAGAGGTGTCGTATGGCGGGTATTATGGAGAATCGGTAGAATCATGTAGAATGGCAACTAAAAAGGAAAAACAACTCTTATTCGATGCCTTATCCAAAGTCAGCAAAAAATGGAATGCTGAAACATTGCAAATTGAAGATTTAAAAGTCGATCCAAAGGTTGGGGATTGTGTGAAAATTGGGTCGGCTTATTGCATTGTTGGGCAGGTATGTGGTGATGCATTTTCTGAAAAGAATGAATGGATAAGATTTGAGTGGGATGGGTATAAAATAAAGCAAAAGTCTTACATTAAATTTACCAAATATGCAGACATAGCTATCCTCACCCCACCCCAATTCCAATCCGAAGTAAACGCTTTAGGTTTTGAATATGATTTTAAGAATGATACGTTTAAGGAGTTGAGATGGGTGCCAAAAGAAGGAGATAGATGTTTTGAGTTATCCATATTTTTAAATGAGCTTTGTGTGGTTGAAATTATATACGCCTCAAGGTATCACAAAAAGACCTATGATGAAGGTAGGACGTTTAAAACCAAATCCGAGTGCGAATCAGTAATTGAAAAAATTAAAAATGTATTAAAAAGTAAGTAAAAATGGAAGCCAAATCAAACTCACCAAAAATTCTCTCATTAGTCCTTAACTCAAAGTTTGGACTATTAGAAGCGCAAGAAGTAGTATTTACGCAAGATGCTAACCAGTTAATTCAGGTAAAGGCAAACGTAGGCAGTGGTAAGACATCGCTTGGCAACGCAATAGCTGTCGGCTTATCTGGAGGCTCTGAACGTGAAGTGTCACTTGACATGAAGAAGTATGATGGGCTGGACATAGAAGAGCAGATTAGCTTCGGAGATAGCCCTGTGTTCCTTCGTACAAGATACGAAAATGGAAAGTTATCATCGGTAGTATTTATTAAAGATAAGGACGGTAAGAAAGCCGACAATCCTATTATCAATGGTACAAAATTTACCGCTTCATCTTTGCGTGATTTTCTTAAGACTGAACTTACTTTTAATTCAGATGAATTTTTATCTGAAAATCCAAAAGTACAATTTAATTGGATGACAAGTGTCTACAAGGACAAACTAAAAGATTGCGGAGTTGTATTTGATAAGAAGTCGCCCCTATATGTTGGATCGATTCTCTATGATCTTGAACAAGCAAAAATGGAGCGTTCACGTATCTACAACAAGGTAACCGAACTAAATGCATTCAAGACCCGATTAGAACAGGAAGGATGGAAAGAGACCAATATCCCAGAATACATTAACGTATCCCTTATCGAAGAGGAGCAACGGTCAGCAACTAAAAAGTACTATGAGGAGATTCAGTCAATTGACAAGGAAATTAGCGAACTTAGCATTAGAGCATCACAATATAATTCGGTAATCGCAAATTATAACGCAACGCTGGAAACTCAAAAAGAGTTGGCGGATGCAAAGGCTCAAAAAGAGGTTGATGAGTTTAATGCTAAGATTCAAAAAGAATACGACCTAAGGTATGAGATACGTGTTAGCGCAGATTTTTTGATTGCAAATAATTTTACTGGAATAAAAGAGCAGTACGATGCACTTCCCGCAATATCTGACAGAAAAGAATTCATACCTTCCGTAATAACTAAGATTGAAAAAGATGAGAATAACAAATTTATTCGTGTTGGTAACTATACTCCTGAAGTTGATAGCGCATTTACTGGTATTTCTGATTTACGCACTGCTGGGGCTATTCTCATGGATAAAAAATCTAAAGTGGTAGAACCTAAAGAAGAAGATTATAAGTCTCGTATTGAGTCTGCAAAGGCATCTAATCGCATTGCTGAACGTTGGAGTATTTTCTTTGAACATCAAGAAGCGGATAACAAGGTAAAAGAAATTTTTAACCGTTACAGAAAAGTATTTACGACTATTGATTTGGGAGTACAAGGATTAAAAATGTCATTACTTGGAGATGACTCGGATGAAAGTAAT